>Ga0247611_10000566_pt1 | contig 74504 bp, 94 predicted proteins | sample 177DNAGHGhighgp2_FD_192422 | JGI IMG/M metagenome (GOLD analysis project Ga0247611, IMG submission 192422) | Sheep rumen microbial communities from Palmerston North, Manawatu-Wanganui, New Zealand - 1770 DNA GHGhigh gp2 | ecosystem: Host-associated > Mammals > Digestive system > Stomach > Rumen... | reverse complement strand
TTAGATTGGCTAAAGAACAAGAACCCTGCCTGTGATGAATACAGTGTTGGAATATCTGTTACCGCCGTAACAACTGCATCATAAGAGATTGTGTATGTAGTATTAGGTTCAAGGAACTTCACAAGATTTTCATGAGTTATCAGTGTTGATGCCCACCCAGCAAGTATACATTCATCGGTTGTTCCCGACGGGATCAAAGTTGTTCCCGTAGCTAAATATTCACTACTCAGAACGTTCTTTCCGCAAACAGTAACAGTATTATTGCCGCTAACACTATGAATAGGCATAGGATAATCTGGTGACGGTATACCACCAAAGTAAGGCTCATAATCTGTAGCCGATGTATTATTTTCAAATTGAATATCCCAATATTGAGTCTGTTCACCTACTGTTACTGGGGTACTTGTGTTGTTATAAAAATAAAACCTATACGTGTCATACCCAGTTACAGCGGTACCACTCAATGAGTATACAGTCCCCTGCGTTGGAATATTACCAACTTGATCTATCCGACTACTCCAAGTAGATCCTCCATCTGTTGAACCATAAATATAAATATTTATTCTAGGTCCACCGTCAGTGCCTTTTACTACCTTTTTAGCCTTAAGAGAAAGAATATATGATTTTGATTTATCACAATTCCTAACATAAGCTATTGCGAATTGTGCTCCAGTTGTGCCTGTTGCTGTAATAGTTAATACATTACCAGAAACTGTTGTTGTCTGGCTTGTTGTACTATTATTAAACGACTGTCCAATATCAAATAAGTTCTTCCCGGTCTGCTTGGTATTACCGTTGAGCTCGATGTTCATTCCATCATTTTGCAGGTAATACAGCGGCTCAACATTCTCGACGCCAACACCAATTTCACCAGACTCACCAGCTACTGATAGTGAATAACTAAATCCCTTGGTAAATGATTTACCATCAACCACAACAGGGATATTTACCACGCCGCTGCCTTCTAAAGCAGAAGATACTGTAAAGGTTAATTCTACATTTGTAGAATTATTATTGGCAATAGAACAAGTTAATCCATCAACTCCAGTTGAAATAGAAGTAGCTTGAGGTGATGATCCAGCGTAACAAGTTACCTGAGTTCCACCCTTATAGGCGATCAATTTAGCCTTAGTTGTATTATCAGAAATAGCATGAGCACTACTGTCAGCTGGGAAAGAGTGAGATTCATTAGTTAATATTAATGTATAAGCATCAGCACCAGGAGATCCAGGTTGTCCATTCAGACCAGTATCAATGACTGGTACAGTCTGGGTATCTAATAAAGTAGTAGTGCCACCGGCTAAATATAATTCACATTTAATTCCTACAACATTTGCGATTGTAGTCCCAGAAGGTAAATCCGCAGTAAAATCAAATTGATGGCTTGATTCATCAGTCTGTGAGGTATAAACCAAATCCCAAGTTGAATTATTTTTAGTAGAATAAAGCTTTAATCTACCACTATAATTAGACCAGTTGGCATCACCTGTCTGTGATCGAGCGCTAAAGGTAATTAAATCCGGGCTCAGGTTATTATTATTGGTGTCTCTAATAACAGCATAGTCACTAGGAGTTAAACTATAAGCAGTAGGCGAAGCGCCGGTAGCACCTGTAACAGCCAATGAGTAAGCAAAATACTTAGTTACCGTCTTTCCATCAATAGTAATTGGGATTGAAATAGCCCCAGCCCTTGAAGTAAGAGTAGCATCTGCAGTAAAAGTAATAGCGGTATTAATAGTAGTATTGTTGACAATAGTATAAGTTAACCCAGTAGGTAAGCCAGAGATATTGTCAGTATCAACTATAATTGGTCGTAGTTCATTACCTTTATAGCCATCTAAATCTAAAGTTGTAATATTAGTAGATCCATCTACAATAGCAGCTCCATCAGATCCAGCTGGGAAGGTGTAACCATTTGAACTCAATACAACTTCTGAGGCTACTAAGTCATTTGGCATAGCAGACCAAGGAGTTGCAACTGGACCGAACTCAAATTTGATGTTACGTAATTTCATTATAACTTCAGTTGAAGCTGGAGTAAGTCCTACTACATCAAATAGTCTAAGGCCGGCTATTAATCTGTCAGCTGGAGTACTGTCAGTTCCATCTCTAATATCAATTAATTCTTGAGATACAGTTAGCGAGCCAGAATATCTTACTCATTCATTAGTTCTACTTATAGTTTTTCTCTCAGTCGTGTTCGATATAGCCGTTGAACCAACTAATTGAGCAAGAATATAAGCATCAGCCTGAATTGGCTGAGTAGTATTTACTTCATACGAAATGGTAATTATATCTCCAGCTTTTAATGACTCGAGGACAGGCATGTAATCATAAAGAGTGTTCGGGTATCTCTGAGGCTTCTGAAGTTGAACAGAGCTGCCCTCCGCCTGAGTTCTACTAGCCTTGAAAGTTAATTGATAATATTCGTTTTCAAAAACTTTTAAAGAGTCAGAATAAGAAGATGATGGCCTAGAAAAAGTATATCCCTGTTCTTTAAATAAATATCTAGTAGGAGAGCTATAATCAGCTAAAGCCAGATAAGGTTTACTATTTCCCCAATAGTTAATACCGCTAGTTCCATTCATGTACACAATTACTGGAGTACTTCATTGAGTATATGAAAGATTTGAAGCAACACTATTTCTACTAATAATAGTAATATTGGTTGACCAGCAAGGTGTACTGCTATTATCTTCTGGGATATCAGTACTCCAAATATTTGAATAAGCTGGAGTGAAAGTACCAGCTGAAAAATCATAACTAAAAATACCTGTATCTTCAGAAGACTCTGGAGTATAAGGTTTTTCAGGAGCTGTAAGTGATCTAGTATATAAAGTAACTGTAGCTGTATTAAAACCATCTAATCCGTTAATTCCATCTACGCCATGGGTACCAATTACTACTGGAGCTGTAGTAACTATATTATCATTAGTATAAGTAATTGCCTCATAATTCCAAAGGTAAGGGAATTCACGAGAAGTAGGCGGCAAATCAGAAATTTCAGATCCAGGAATCCAACTAATTCCTGTCCAACTAGTATTACTTGATCAAACTCCATAATATTCTTCAATACTACGTATTCCTACGCCTTCATTACCATTCAATCCATACCTACCGATAATTGCAGGACTCCTAGTATTTTTAAGGTTACCATCACTTCCCCAGACTTCTTCATAGTTCCAAAGATAAGGCTGTGTAGGAGAAATAGTAGCTTCTGAACGAGTAGGGTCAGTAACTCATCCTGGGGTATTAATGGTAACACCACTAGAATCAGCACTAGCTAAATAGAATTCTACTACATCAGTAATTGAAACGCCATTAGATCCGCTCTGGACTAATTTAATTGGTGTTTGAGTCCATTCCGTCCTTTCAATACCATCAATTAAAATTGGAGCCGTAGATGATGCGGTAGCAACTATTAATCAACAAATTTTACCATTATCTGCAGGAATTGATTGACTTCATCCATTAAAGTTTGAAGTACTACCGGTTAGAGTACCGTCATCAAAATGGTAAGTTAATGTACCAAGAGGGAGACCTGCATCAGAAGCAGAGTCAGCTCTTTTATATAGATAAACAGTAGCAACATTTTTACCTGATTCTCCATCTCTACCAGGAGTCCCCTGGAAAGCTAAAGAATAAGAGAATGTCATGTTGAAGGTATGGCTTCCGTCTAAGGTTACCGGAATAGTTAAGGTTCCATCCTGACTTAGAGTAGAACTTGCGGTAACAGTAATAGTTGTTGAAGTAGTATCATTATTACTAATTTGAGCAGAAATCTTACTTGGGTAATCAGAATTACTACCAGTAATAGTACCTATATTAGTATCTATCTGGGTAGCTCCTTTATATCCCAGTACTCCAATAGAAGTATTTCCACCAATAGCAGAAGAAGTACCAGCTGGGAAGGTATGGTTACTATTAGTTAAGACAACATTATAGGATGGCTCACCATCTTCTCCATCATTTACTACGGATACATTCTGAGTATCTAATAAAACAGATGTTCCACCACTTTGATATAACTCACACTTGAGATCAGTTAAACTGGATTTCAAGTTAGCTGGTATGGTATATGTCTTGGTCTCTTCATCAGAAGTTGAAGTAGCAGAAGAAACATTATTCCAAGTAGATCCACCATCAGTAGAAGTATAAATCTTAAATCTTCCGCTGTATCTAGCTTTACTGTTAATTCCCCTCTGGTAATATCCTGTAAAAGTAATAGCTCCAGGAGAAAGATTATTATTTTTATCTCTAACGATAATATAACTACTACAACTTAAATTATAAGAAGTTGAATCATTACCAGCTAAAGCTACTGAGTATGAGAAATTTAGATTATAAGTAGTATTATCTACCTTGACAGGTATAGTTAAAACACCCTGTCTAGTATTCATGCTAGTACTAACAGAGACAGTTATTAATGATTGTGTTGAATTTGAATGTACAACAGTAACTGTCATCCCAGTAGGGGCACCAACTGCAGTACTAATATCAGTAGCAGTAGCACTATCTGTTGTAATATTATTGATAATTGTTTTTACCTGAATGGATCCCTTATAGGCTAATACAGAAGTATTAACACTAGAAGCTATAGCAGAAGTAGAAGTGCCAGCAAAAGTATGATTATCATTGGTTAACATTACAGAGCAAGCATCTTCTACCAACTTTGTAACATCAGACCATTTAGTATCATCAATAGTAGCAGTATCTCCTCTTGAAACAGCGGTAGCGCTAGTTACATAACAAGGATTTCCATCTGCAGTAGGTACTGATGTATTCCAGCTATTTAATCCACCAGATCTAGTTAATAAATTATCAGAGAAATCATAAGTAGAAGAAGATCCACTGAAGGGTCTCTGTCCTACTAAATTAGTTGATGATCTCTTATATAAATTTATGGTAGCAGTATTAATTCCACTTGAAGAGAATTCAACCGCCTCAGTCCATTCATCAGTAGTAATATTATCACTATCAGAAGAAGTACTGGCCGTAGCTACAATGAAATAACAAGGATATTTATTTACTCCTTCTGGAGGTACTTCACGTGACCAACCATTCCTTGAAGAATCTGGCAATAATTCTCCAGTTGAGAAAGTGTAAGTTAAAGTACCAGAGGGGCCAGCTATTCCGCTAGAATCAATTGTAGAAGGATTTATTCTCTTATACAAGAAGATAGAAGCATTATTATATCCATCAGTAGCTAGCTTAGTAGCCTCACTCCACATGTTATGGGTAATCTCAACAGAAGAATTTCTACTAATAGCACTGGCAGTAGTCATCCAGCAAGGATTTCCATTACTATCAGGTACATTCCTATACCAGCCGTCTGGGACTACACTTCAAGTTCCCGTTGCAAAAGTATAGGTAATAGTAGGCATTGTAGTACTATTAATAACTGGCTCAGTTGCGCTTCTTTGATATAAATATAAAGTAGCAGTGTTGTAGCCATCAAGTCCGTCTAAGCCATCAGCTCCGTTAACAATAAATTCAACAGGAACACTCCACTGGCTATCACCGCTAGCAGTACCGTTAATAACGTCATGATCTTCTGTTGAAGAAGCAGTAGCCAAAATTACCCAGCATGGATCACCAGTGTTTTCAGGAATTTCTTGTGACCAGCCATCTAAGTTACCCGACAGTACTCCTGTTTCAAAGTAATAAGTAGTATTTCCGGTAGGAGCAGCTGGAGTCTCAGAAGATTCCGCTCGTTTATATAGATAGACTGTAGCATTATTTAAACCAGCAGATCCAGTAGCTCCTTTAAGATTAACTCTATTCCCGGCCAAGCAGGTAGCTGATGAAACTGAAGTAACTGTATATTTATAAGTAGAATAGAAAATAATATCTCCTACTTGAACATCAGCACTAGTATCTCCAGTTAAATTAGAAATAATAAAAGTATAATCAGGAGTAGAAGGTGCTGAATTTGTAGTCCAAATATGGGCACCATCCATACCATCTTTGCCATCTTCTAAAATTAAAACTGGAGCAGACCAATTAGAAACAGTAATTTCATCAGTATTTTGATTGCTTACTGCAGTAGCACTACTAATATAACAAGGGTTTCCATCAGAAACAGGGATATTTCTAAACCACCCCTGGTCAGATGATGTACTCAGTTGTCCAGTAGAGAATGTATAAGTTACAGTACTTGAATATGGTCTCTCTGAAGCTAATGAAGATGAGCTTCTCTTATAAAAACTAATAGTTGCGGTGTTGTATCCATTTGTTCCGTTTTCACCGTCATTGCCGCTTTTAACAAAGCTAACTGGAGTACTCCACTCGGTAGTTGTAATATCATCATAAGAATCTGCAGAACTAGCAGTAGCCAAAATAACATAACAGCTATCACCATTATCATCTGGAATAGTCTGTGTCCAGCCATTAAAATAAGAAGAATTATCGGCTGAAAGTATACCAGTATTAAAAGTATATCTTAAGGTACCAGTAGGACCTGTAATACCTTCTGAGCTTTCAGGTACTCTCTTATATAAGTAAGCCGTAGCTACGTTTAAACCATTCCATCCTTCTTGAATAACAACAATATCCTGATTATCAACTAAATAAGAGAATCCGCCTGCCATATAGGCTTCGCCCCTTATTCCAGTTAGATTAGAAGTAGTTATTCCTGATGGTAAATCTGTAGATAATGAAAAGGTATGTGAACTTTCATCACTATTAGAATCATAGGCTAAAGTTCAAGTAGAATTATCAGTTGAAGCATAAATCTTAAATCTTCCTGAATAAGGAGAAGGAGTACCTGTTCCTGTCTTAGAAGTTAAGCTGAAAGTAACTGAAGTAGGAGAAATCGAACTATCCTGATTTCTTATTAAAACATAATTATTAGCCAATAAGCTATAAGCTACTGCTGATACACCATGAACACCAACAACGTGAGGAGTTGTAGCTACAGGGTTACCTTCTGTATAATAAATTACTTCATAATTCCAAAGATAAGGATTTGATGAAGTAGTAATTGGCATAGGAGATACAGACGGGTTAACCCATGTCTTAGGTGGGTCTGTTGAGCTATCAGATATCTGATAAAATTCAACAACTGAAGTAATTCCTCGTCCATCTTTACCATATCTACCAATAATAGTTGGTTCAGTTTCACTTATTTTATTACCATCTGAGTCATAAACAGATTCATAATTCCAAAGATACTGGTTAGTAGAATCCATAGTTTGAACATTTGGAGACCATTGACCCCAAGCACCATCAGACTTACCAACACCACTAGAATAAGATGTAGCCAAATAATGATTTTCAACGCTTGAAATTGATACGCCTGGATCACCATTTAGTCCCTGATAAGCAACAGAATATGAAGTACTTGGAGAGCCAACTGAGTAGTTAGTAATAACTCTTGTCCAGAGATATGATCCACTGGCTACACTTGGAATAGATGACTGCCAGCTGCTGCTACTAATTCTAGTAGGATCAGTACCCTGGTCGGAATAGGCATATCTAATCTCAATTGAAGTTATATTTGAAGAAAGACCATCTAAGCCCTGGATCATTTCAATTGTATCGCTAGAGTCTCCACTAACCTTAGATACGTCAGACTTACGCCAGATATAATATCCTCTTTCAACGTCGGGCATTTCTGTATAGATAAAATCACTAGGTGATGGAGGTAGAGCTGCAGAAGTAGTTTTAGCATAAGTATAACCAATACCAGATACCGCATTCTCAACTAAATTTTCAACGTTTTCTACTCTTCCTTCCATATCAGAAAAGTCTACTGAAGTAAGATACGTATCTGAAATAACTCGACCTAAAGCATCCTTATGAGCTAAGGGGAATAAGTTATTAGAGTCTTTATCTTTTAATTGAATATCTAAATTTTTGATTGCCATATTTTAACCTATACTACTTTCAAATCTTCTCGCTTATAATAGCCATTTATTTTTTCCTCATCGACACTGACGCCGTATGGGTATGGCTTTGTTAAATCAATAGATAATACTTCACCGGTTAACCATAAATAGTTAACTCGTTTCCCTGAGCCGTCGTCTCTTTCATTTCCAACTCACTCAATTCTTACTAAAGAATTTAATTCAATATCTTTATAAATAGTAGTTCCTGACAGAGAACCGATGAGCTCACCAACTGTACCCTTTTCTTCAGGAGTCATATCATCACCTATTACAGCTCCAGAACCGGGGTACCCTGGAATTATACTACCTGTATCAGGATCTTCATGTACTTCCTGTTCACAGGGAAATTTAACAGTTGATAATTGACAAACAGGTGAATATAAAAATCCTCTAAAAGTATTACCACTATAATTATAAGGAACACCCTTCCTTTTTGGAGAATAAGCATTTCACCTATCAACCTTGCGGTATCTTACTAATTCTTTAATTCCATAATTATACCCAGATTTAGTATTAGGGTATGAAGATTCTGATATTATAATATACTCATCATCTCGGCCATAATTAACAACTGCTTCTACAAAGGCTACATGACCACAACTTTTATTCTTCCAGCAGATAACAGCTCCAGGTAAAGGACGGTAACTATCTGACCCTTCAGGTTTAGTTTTAAAGAAACCTGCCTGATTACTCCATAACTTAGCAGTATACCAATTACCAGCATTTCCTGAAGGAATATCACCAGCCGCTGACATTTTAATCTGCCCAGTAATATCTTTATATTCACCGTTAGGTAACCTTACTTGATATACAGTAGTTGATCCAGCCTTGTTTCTGATGAATCCGCAATCATAGGCTACACACCAAATTTCTTTAATTCTCCCATAGCATCATCCTACACAGTTAGGAATTGATGGCTTAGGTACTAATTGTGATACTATCTTAGTATCTTTTTCTTTATATTTTATTCCATTAGTACCTGATTTTGGCCAAGGGAATCACCACACTGATTTTCCAGTAATTTCATCTAAAGTATTAACTCTACATCCTTTATTAATACCTGTAATTCCGACACTATTTTTCTGTTTATAATTTCAATAATAAGGATTATAGTTTGAAATAATAGTAGTTCTAATACTATCTTCTCCTATATCCTTCCTTACTTTTCTCTTTAAGCTAGAATCAGCTACATCTTTAAAAGTAACTTTTTTTATTGGATTCTTTATAATGTTAGGACCAAGAAGTGTACCCTTGTCACTGCCAGCCTTTGCTTTAACCTTATTCAAATTATCATAAACAAAATTAAAACAACCAATTAAAGAATCATTATCAGAAACTGTAAAAGAGATGGTTGGTCCACCACCACTACCAGGTCCATTTATAACTTCTTGTGTAATTGATGACATAACTAATACACCCCTTACTATATTTAATTTAGCAACTCAAGGTTTTAAATAATTACTCTAAAATCTCCAAGTTCCTATCTATTGCTTCCTCTAAGTTTTTAACCTCTCTAGGAGAATCAATATCCAATGCGAAATCATGAATACCTATAAACCGTTTACCTAAACGGTGCTCATTGGGATCTATTCCATCTATAACTCTATAAAGCTCCCAGGAAATTGGTAGCCGGTTAGTTAAATGATTATCTTGTAAATATTTTACTTTATCAATGCACTCTCTGAACTTTTTTTGATCAACTACCTTAAAAGCTAAGGGCTCTTCAAAAGATTTATTATATCCTCTAGCAAAAGGTTCCTGAGTACCAAAGAATAAAATATCTTTAGCTTCAGTATTAACTATTTTCTCTAGAGCTTCTTTTGAATATCAAACATCTCCACATAAATAACAAACAGGCATAGACAGAGGTACAAATGCATCTACTCAGTACCCATCAAGATGACTTTCTTTATCAGCTTTATAACTATTTTGATGAATCAAAATTGGTAATCCTAAATACTTAAAGCGGTCAGGAAAATTACTACTTATATAAATTTCTTCGACTCCTAATTCACGTAATAGCCTAATAGTTCTTTCTAATAAGACTTCTCCATGAACCTTAGTAAGCCAACGTGGTTCCTTAAATTTTTCATAATTACCACCACACATTATTATATATTTCATTATTTTATCTTCCTTATTTTTAAACTGGTAACACTGCTATTTCTCGAAGAATTATAAATACCACTTGGATTCCAGGTAGAATATTTATCATCTAAATAATTTCGACGGACTCCACGGCCAAGCTTACAATTTATTTTTCCATTAGATAATTTCTTTATACAGGTCTGGAGAAATAATCAATCTTCAAATCCAGTAAGATTCTCAGCACTAGTATTAGGATCAAAATTTACAATTGATAGACCATGTCTACTTATTGAACAAAAATTACATAGCCAGCCAGGAATATAATAGAAGTCTTTGTCTCCGAGAAGAGTTAAATATTTATGTACTTCTTCGGGGTTATTGAGGACCATATCATCATCCATGAAAATAATCCTGTCATACGAAGAAGAAAGAAATTTATCTACTAGAGCTAGTCTGGCTCCAGTAATGCCTAATCTATTTTTATACCTATAAACAATCAATTTAGAATTATTTACTTTTAGATCGATATCCTGGCCTCAATTCTGAGCTACAATAATAATAGGAATCTTAAATCAATCATCACATTGTTTTAATAGTGATAATAATCTAGATTTCCTAATTTCTCTTAATTCTGGATCATCTGGTAGATAACTTATTATTCCGATACATTTAGTTGACATGCTTTAATTTCCTTATCATTTCTCTAGTATTATCGCCTATCTTCCTTTTAACAAACTGCTTATGATATCAGGTAGATAACGAATCATTAGCTGAATTAGAATACTCATTTATTCCATTTCTTTTAAAAGTAAATTTCTTTGATGGGTATAATTTTTCTAAAGCCATAATTAAATACATGTCTTCGAAAAAATCACCATTGGCAGCTTCTCCCTTTGGAAAATCTATTTTCTTATACATTTCTTTTGAGATAGCAAAAAGCTTCAGCAACATACTTTTAAAAACACCATACATGTTTGGGTGAGAATAGATCTGAGATAAGTATTCCATCCCATCTCTTTCATCACCAATCAATTCAGAGTCGTCATCTAACATTATTAAATAATCAAACTCAGAATTAATAAATTTATCTCGAAGGGCTCTTCTTGCCCCAGTAATTCCTAGACCTTCGTCGTAGCTATAAATAATTAATAAAGAATTCTGTAGCACTGGTATTTCACAATCTTTTCAGTTTTGAGCTATTATTAAAATAGGCAACTTAAAAACCTTATCTATTCTTGAGAGTAAATTAATTAATTTTTTAAACCTCTGAAACCTGATACTCTCACCATCAGGTAAGTAGCTTATTATCCCAACACAAATTTTCATTATTTCTTAAGTCACCTAAATACATCAACAAACCAATTTATTAAATTATTTAATATTTTATACATAAAATCTAAAAGCTTACACCTTTTAACTTTATTTATATCGTCTCTAGAAGGATCAGAAATTAAGGCATAAGCCTCATTGATTTCATAAGTATAAGGAAGAACAAAACAACCGTTTTTACCTCAGAGCTCTCCCCATGAATTCTGGCATAACCAACCATCTTCATTTCACCCATAAATCATAATACAATGCAGCCCAGCACTTTTTACACCAGGAGATAAAATCCCAGTTGAGTATTTAAACTCATAATCAGAAAATCATTCAACACTGATTAATACTGGCCCATGATACATTAATGAATATTTAATATCATTTTCTGTCCTAAGTTTAACATAGCTATTAATTTTATACTTATTAGCATTTTCTAAAACGGATGGATCCTTAAAAGAATTCTCAGCCATTGAATAAACATGTGGAACTTCAGTATTTCCTTTACAAAAAATTTCTTCTGGGTCACCATAATCTTTAGCTATCTTACAGGCCTCTCGTAAATACATCCCAGGGCCCTTGCTACCAAATAATTTATAATGAATGCCATACAAAAAATTTGTAGATAATTTCTTATATTCTTTTAAATGAGACTCAAGAATCTCAGATGTAGCATGAGCTACACAAGATCCTACAGCTCCTTGGTTTTTTACTGGAGGATGCTCTAAAGAAAAAGTCTCAGGGTAATTATAAGCCATAGCTACCTCTCGTTTAATTTTATAATCTCTTAAGTCTATCTTTCCAGGTAAACAACCAAATCCGAATTCATTATTTTCTTCAGACATACAAAACCTCCTATTATATATAAATTTAGCAAAGAAAAAAGGTACCCTAAGGTACCTATTTTATTATAATTAAAATTTTAACTAGCCTTTCTTAGCCATAGAAGCCTTTTCTAGACTCTTGTAATAATTATCACTTGAAATCTTAAGTAAGGCACCCATGAATAAATCGATGGCCATTACAGTAGCTGGGATCTCATCCTGGAATGGGAAATTCCAAATTGAAGATAAAGTTGAATATAAAGTAGCAACAGCTGGTAACACGATCATAGCAATGTATTTTGCTACTTCGTAGGCATGATCTGAGAAGTGGAATCCAACAATTTCTACTTCACCATTATCAACTTCAAAATCTTCAATCTCTTCGTTTGGATCAGCATTATCAATTTCTTCAACATCGTAGTCGATACCAATCTGATCATCCGGAATGATTAGGGAATTATCGCCATCATCGTATACAGACTGAGCAGCAAGCTTGGCTGAACCAGCAGGAATTACTTCTACCTTTCCATTTACATTGGCTACCCAACGGTTGTCGCCAATCTTATACCAGGTATAATCACCTTTCTTAGCTTTATCAGTAAACTTAAAGAAGCCATTTACACACTCTCCTAAAACCTTTCCCTTAGCAGCGTCACGGCAATTCATGTCACCCAGAACTTCTACTGAATCAACAGTTGAATCATTCTCAAACGGGACATTTCCAGCAAAGCAATAAGGAACACCATAAACTCTCTTTACCTTACTAGCACTCTTTGCCTGTACTACCTGATCATCATAGGCGTAAGTATATTCAAGAGGATTTACTGCCCACTTAGTCTGTGGTACCATAGTACCTAATGGACATTTATATAAGGCATAATGTAAATGTGGTCCAGTAGCAGCAGTACCAGTAGAACCCATATTAGCAATATGCTCACCCATATTAACTTTCTGATTTACCTTAACACCAACCTTGGAAAGGTGTTTAAACTGCTGAATCCAGGTAGTCTCGCCTTCATTATGTCTTAATTCCAGAATATTTCCACCTGTAGTAGTCTTATAAATTCTTGATACTACAGCACGGCTAATTGAATAAACAGGAGCTGTCTTCCCACCATAATTCTTATTCCATCCCATATCAATAGCTCTATGCTTGGTGGAGTAATAAGTCGTGATGCCAGTATTAACTAATGGCATTCTAAAATAAATAATTTTTTTAGCTGACATTATATGTCTCCTTCCCTAAATACTGAGAATTAATACTCAGTTATTACATGTTGAATCCAATTATCAAAAGTAATTGTTTCCATTAAAAGTCCTTCTTGGAACATTCTGTTTTTAATACCCATCACTATTTGAGCCTTTACCTGTTTATCAACAGTTTCATAATATTCTTTAAAGGTAATATAATATTGTTTGAATCTCTTTTCAGTAGCTCTTCTATATTCAATGTTTTCCTGGTTTATCCACTCATCCTTATTCATAGTAAAATAGGCATCATAGATCATTGCAGTAGCATAGAATTGAGCATCAGTGATTCTTCTTCTCTTAATAAATTCTTGTACCAAAGCAGTATTGCTGTCAAGCATATTATTATAAGTTTTTAAAATATATTTTGGATCATGTCTACAAACACTCTCATCTCTCCATTTCCAAAGATAGAAGGGAAGCTGAGAATATTTAGCGTTTAAAGTCATTTTCTGGGCTAGACAATTAAAATAACTATCTTCATGAATTGTAAGCTTAGGATTAAATCTTATATTATTATCTAAAAGATATTGTCTTCTATAAACCTTTCCATGAACGAAAGTACTGTCCATCTCCCTTGTGATATATAGGATCTCTTCTTTATTTTCCGGATTCCTTGTTTCTTCTAAAAAAGCTGAGATTAAAGCATCGAAGCCTACGTTCATTTCCCTAAAAATAATATATAATCCGCACACATGATAGAACATATCATCAGCATCACAGAACATTACATAATCTGCTGTTGATTTATCTAAACAATAATTTCTTGTAGCCGAAACACCTTCATGTTTATTTTGATAATATTCTACTTTGAAAGGATAACTATTTAAAAAATCTTCTGTTAACTTAACGTCACTTCCATCGTTTGTAATAATAACTCCTACTTCGTTTAAATCCACACTTTGTTGTATCGCAATACTGTCTAAGAGAGGCTTAACTACATCATCAGTTTCTTTATATTGTGGAATTAAAATTTGTAATTTCATATCTTCTCCTTAATAAAGTTTATGAAATATTATACATTAAACACTTACAAATCTTGCAGAATAAGTAGCCCAATTAGTAGAAGCTATATAAGTATCGTAAAGCGAAGCTGGTACATAGATTGAACCATGTACTCCGCCAGTTGAAGTTGTGTAGTTTGAAATCGGAGTTGACGTAAAAGCATTCACATTTGATAATGTACAAACACTACTACCCATTAAATATAAAGATAATAAATTAAAACATCTATAAAAAGCACTAGAATAGATAATACTACAAGAAGGAAAACTAATAATAGATAGGCTTGAACAGTATTGGAAGGCTGAACTACCCACATAAATACAGATCGGAAAACTTACTGAGTCTAGGCTTCAACAACCGCTAAAAGCTCCACCATATATAGAGGTACAAGACGGGAAATTAGCCTCAGATAATTTAGAACAGGCCATAAAAGTATTTTGCCGAAGAGTAGTACAAATAGGGAAACTAACTTGAATTAAACTATAACAATATTCAAATGCTCCATTATATAAGATAGTACAAAGTGAGAAATCTACCTCAGTCAAGGCACTGCAATAAGCAAAAGCATAGCTTCCAATATAAGAACAAAGAGGAAAACTAATTGATGATAGTGAAGAACACCTGCAAAAGGTTGACTCTTTAATAGTAGTACATACAGGAAAATTAGCTTCTCTTAAGTTGTAACAACTCATAAAAGCAGACATGCTCATTGAAGTACAAGAAGGGAAATTTGCTGTAGTTAAAGAGCTACACCCCAAAAAAGCATAAGGACCTATTGTAGTGCAAATAGGGAAACTAATTGAAACTAAACCAATACAATATTGAAACGCATTTCCCCCAATATTAATACAGGAGGAGAAATCTGCTGTAGTTAAAGAGCTACACCTTAAAAAAGTGGAACTACCAACACTAGAGCAAATAGGAAAATTAATACTAGATAAAGCTGTACAATACATGAAAGCCCCACGTTCAACAATACTGCAAAGAGGGAAATCTGCCGCAGCCAAAGAACTGCAATAGGCAAAAGCGTATTGTGGAAGAGAAACTGATAAAGAAGGCATGTTAGCCGAGACCAGGTTATAACATCCCTGAAAGGTATATCAACCTATTGAAGTGCAAAGAGGAAAATTAGCTGAAACTAAATTTGAGCAAGAATAAAAGGCGTAAGAGCCTATTGATGAGACGCTGGGAGAATAAATCTCAGATAAAGCTGTACAAGAATAAAAAGCACTGCTTCCAATACTTAAACAATTTGGAGCACTTAACTTTAGTAGTGATGTTTGATTAAAAAAGAAATAATGCTTAATATAACTAATATCACTAAAATTTAAAGTTTGTAAAGTTTTAGTAAAATAAGAATAAATATAATCTGTACCGTGTAAATCACTCAATTGGCTAGCCATCTCAGAAATTGAATAAGCAGATGTACTACCCCTTTTTAATCTTATGGCATTAGCAATCTCTTGTATATCTTCTTCTGAATATAATTTTAATCCCATAAATAATTATCTCCTAAACTAAATACTTACAAATCTTGAGGAATATGTAGCTCAATTAGTAGCAGTTATATAAGTGTCATAGAGTGAAGAGGGTACATATATTGATCCATATACTCCACTAGTTGAAGCTGTATAATTTGAAATTGGAGTTGATGTAAAAGCGTTAATGTTTGACAAAGAAATAGTAAAGGAATATCTAAGATAAAGTGATAATAAACTACGACAAGACCTAAAAGCGCTAGCGCCGATTACTCCACTATTTACTGATAGATTATTACTCCCTAAATCAATTATACTTAACCTATAAGCTTCAGCAAAGGCATTAGACCCAATTGAATAACAAGCTGGTAAACTAATAGATGATAGTCTATAAGAACAATAATAAAAAGCTTGATAGCCAACTATTTCACAGAGAGGAAGACTAACAGAAGTTAAATGGCTGCAGCCTCTAAAGGAGTCATCAATCTTAGTGCATAAAGGAAATACGGCAGTAGACAAACTACTACAACCACCAAAAGTATTACCTAGCATTTGAGTAACTTCAGGAAAATAAACATAGGATAGACCATGGCATAGGTAAAAAGCCGCAGATCCAATAGTAGTACAAATAGGGAATACCTCACTAGTTATAGACTTAACTCCTGAACCAATAGCATAAAAAGCATTAGATCCAATAATAGTACACAGAGGAAAACTTAGTGATGATATTTTATTGCAATTAGTAAATGCAGCCGTAGATATTGAAACACATGAAGGAAAACAGGCTGCAGTTAAATTACTACAAAAGGCAAAAGCATAGCTTCCAATATAAGAACAAAGAGGAAAACTAATTGATGATAATGAATAACAACTCTGAAAAGCTTGATCTTGTATTTCAGTAATTGATGGACAGTCTACTCTTTCAAGAAGTCTGCAGTCATAAAAAGTTCAAGAAGTAATCACTGAAATTGCTTGATTACTATATGAAAATTCAGTGATTGTGCCATCTACTACTGAGGCTAGAACGCTAAAGTTATCCTCACCTGCGGGGATATTTAAAATAGCCGAAGCCATGTCAGATACTCTATATGAAGTACTAATACCACCATAAGCTGACCTAATTGCATTGGCAAGATTAATAACTGCAGTTTCTGGATATAATTTTAATCCCATACTTTACTCCCTAATATAAGGTATTAGTAGCATCTAAAGAATCAATATAATCATGAATAACTTTAGCAGTAACAAATTTACTCTCAGTATCTGTTCCGGTTGTAATTTCAGCTACGGTTAATGTTTCTGTAGCGCCATCTTTAATTAAATATTCAGTGTTATCTAAATTTATTTTTTCTAATACATTAGGATCTGGCATCTTTTAATTCCTCCCTAATTAGCTTTCACGTAATTAACAGTTACATCTAAAACTGAAGATGGATCTGACTGTTCAACTCAAGAGTTATTTATCTTTTTAAAAACTTTAGAATATTGAACCCAGGAGTTATTTACCTTTATATATAATTTAGCAGTAACACCACCAATAGAAATAACTAAAGTATGAGATGCTTGTACATTTAATAGTTTATATCTATAACTAGTAATAGGATTCCCTTGTTTATCTTGTCCTGTAGCTACTTCCATCTGTGAAGTAACATTGACCCCATTATCAGTTAAAGTAACTGTATCTTGATAATTGTTAGGAACTATATTTATAGTGTATGGGTCTCCAGCCAAAACTACCTGTTGACCATCAGGGAATGCTCTACCTGTACTACCTATTGTAGAAGTTACAAAATAATATGAAACATTACCAAAAACAAAAATTAAACTATGTTTCTGTGAAATATTATTTAAAATATAGGTATAATCTCCACCAGCACTAGTAGGCTCAATGCTTAATACTTTCCACTGGAGGCTATCATCTCCAGAGTTTGAGGCATCATCTTTGCCGTACTTAATATCAATATAATGAGTACCAGCTGGGACATTATAAGTGATAGTCTGAGGTGAAGTACTATTTGAGCATTTAGCCAGTTGATAATTACTAGTACTGTCACTGGGAGAGCTGCCGCCTGATCCAGCAGTCAAACCATCAGTAGCCACAGTAGTATCTAATTTACCGAATAATCCATAGTCATAATTTTCTTCTGCATAATTAATGTATTGAATTGTTACTAAACAATCAGATTCAAAATCAAGATTCAATCTCGCTACTGAAGCTGATTTGGAAACACCATTATTTGTAGACACATAATATCCAGTAGAAGAATTTAAAGTAAATCCATAGGAAGCTCCACTAACTTGAGTAGTAACTGTATAAGTATTTACAGGAACGCTTCCAATTAATTGGCTTGTGATGTCAACGCCATTATCTAAAGCCAATGTTAATATAGGATCTGATGGAGAAATTACTATAGTTTCATTTGATCCAGCTTCTACTCTAACAGTTCCATTTACTAATTCTCCATTAATACTAGTACCAGCATTAATACTTGAGATAGTTAATGAATAATAAGTTTTAGTAGGGTCTTCTGGATCAGGTACGTAAGGGCCAGTAGATTCATCCAATACAACAGTATGAGCAGCTACTACATTAGTTATCGTATAAGTGTAATAATACCCTGAAGGTGTACTATATTCTACATATACAGTAGCACCATTAAGAGCACCGCCATAGTAACCTAATCTACAATATAACTGAAGATTTCCTAGCTGTTCGATAGTTGGTGGTGTGGTACAAGTAATTGTTTGTGTACTATTAGAAGTACCAACCGATTTAAAATTTAATTCTTCTGATAATTCTGTGCTTCCTGATCTAATCTGGGCACACATATATTCAGCAGATTGTGAAGTAGATTCTGCATGTCCATTTACTAGGGCATAACAACTTTCAATAGTAGCATTTTCAGGGATGTTGTTAAATGATACATCATAAGTAAATACTGCGATGGTACCAGAACCACCTGAATAATAGTTAGAAGTAGTAGTTGAAGATGTATGTCCTTTACCAACTAATCCACTAAAATGGGAAGCGCCAGAGCCATTAAATGAACCACTAACTAAAGTATAAGTACCTAATACAGTATCTTCTGTAGTTGATCCACCTTCCTCATGATGGTATACAACACTAGAAGTAACATCTGTACCATTATCTTTTAAAATATATTCACTAATATCAGAGGTATCAATGTAAATGGTAGCAGAATCACCCTGAGTAATAGTCTGTGTTGATGGGCTTACTTCAACTCCAGTAACATTAGAGGTAGCCGTAACTTCATAAGTAGGTAAAGTTGAATAAGTAACATTTATTTCAGCACCATATACATAAATATAAGGCCTGTTACTTGCAGTCGATGATAATGGAATTACAATAGAGAAGTCATCGCCATAACTCTTTAAAGTACTCCAAGTTAAGTTGCCAGTAGGAATAGTAATAACACTAGATGTAGTACCAATTTCTGTACTTGTTATTGAGTCAGAAATAACATCATTAATACTTGTACTACTAGACAATCTTAGCCTATAGTTATCGCCCGTTCTTTGATAAGAGTTTCTATAACATCTTATTTTTACTTCAAAGCTTGTTACTGATGCATTAGCAGGAACATCATCAAAGTTAAACCCTCTAAGGAAAATATAATAAGCAGTAGTAGTATTACTATTTCTACCTCTTAAAGAAGCATAATTAGCAGTATGGTCGGTGTTATTATACATATTAGCTTCACCACTATATACAGAGGCGTAGCTAGAATGGCTTGAGGTATAAGCACTAGGAATTAATCTAATATTTGCCATTAATTAACCTCCTAGCTCTGGAAATATATGTCTCCATTGGTACCTAAAGAACTTGATGGGGCAGAAGAACCGGTATAGTATTTCTGAATAACTAATGAACCTTCTACCTTTCTCCCATCTACATAGGCAGTTTTACCACTAACAATATCAGTAGCTGCTGCAGTAGCATCTGAGGTATCAAGCCCTGAATAAGAACCAGTCACCCCAAAGATACTTGTACCTGATTTAATATTTCCAGCAACAAGATTGGCATCGCCTGATATTGTTTGAGTACCCGTAATATAGGTACCTGAAGAAATAGTTTGATTACTAGTAGTTGGAGTTATAGTCCTAGTTCCCTGCGTTGTAACACTAGCAGTAAGAGATACTGAAGCATTTCCAGCTGTACCACTACTTATGTAACCAGCAGTTACTGATGGAGTTACGCTTACAGTTTTTGTTAAAGTTAAAGTATTTGTTCCTGTACTCACCGTAGCGCTAGTTCCTGAAATAGAAGCTGGAGCTGTAGCAGTTCCGTTTGATACTGCTTTAGTAGCCTGGCTAGAATAATATCCAGATGGTACAGTTACAGTAGCACCTGAAGCTGTTAAATCAGATGAACTTCTACGAGTAATTCCAGTGCCTACGTAAGTAGAGCTAATGGCTGACACCGTAACTGGTTTATAGCCATCAACAGAAGAGCTATTAAATGTTTGTTCACTTTCCGTTGGGGTAATAGCCAATGATGATATCGTTGGATTATCACCTGGGATAGCTACATCAACACTTGCATAATTAGTAACATTGATTCCAGTACCATTAGCAGTAATAGATAATGTCCCACTTACTAACTCACTTGCACTTACAGTAACGGCTGTACCGGTAATGGTACTACCTGAAATATAACCTGCTGTATTTGTAACCTTTGGAGTTATAGAAATACTGTGATTTGAAACAGTCCCTTTTGTGGCAGTCGGTGTACCAGCAGTTCCTGCACTAACATTCTTTGTAGCTTGAGCTGAATAATAACCAGAAACAACTGTAATGGTTGAACCACTAGCCGTAAGATCTGCACTTGATTTCCTGGGAATTCCAGTACCTACATAAGTTGAGCTAATTCCCGCAACAGTAACTGGTTTATAACCATCAACACCTGAAGCGTTAAAAGTCTGAGCAGATTCTGTAGGAGTAACTGACAGTGAAGATATTGTTGGAGATCCACCTCCACCAGACACATTTACAAAAACACTGGCATAACTTGTAATGTCATAAGTGTTATTTGCAGTAATGTTAAAAGTACCTGATGGAATAATATAAGCACTTGGAATAGCATTAACTGTAACTATTCCCAGGCCATCATACCCACTGTCCTTAGAAATTAATTGAGTTGAAGTAGTAGGAGTTACTGACTTATCCTGCAGACTAATTACTCCACCTACATTAAGGGCATCAATCGCCAAAGACATTTCTGATGGCTTGTAAACAGTTGATAACCCATTCTTATTACGAATGGAATTAGCTATATGCGTATAATTTATAGGATCTGTAATAACAATTGACATTAGTAACTCACCGCATCTCCATCAACAATATCTGTATCAATAAATAAAGTTTTATTAGTAGCATTAGCTGTAATAGAGGTATTAGAAATCTGAGGTTTATTTTTGATAAAGGCATCGGATGTACTATCTGTAATATTTCAATCCGATTGAACATTTACTTCAGCTCCAGCTGCAATACCCTCTAATTTGGTTTTATCAGAAGAAGACATAACTCCTGCAGAATTAGTTGTAGCCGCAGGTATATTAGCTACACCACTAGTAGCTACTGAAGTACCAGCAACAGATACTCCAGTTATTGTACCCTCATTGGTAGTATAGCCACTTACTCTGTCTTTAAGATCATAACCATTAATCTTGCTTATAGTCGGCATTTAAATCACACCATTCTCTTACTTTTTTATAAAAATCTTCCAACTTCTGGTCTAAAGGAAAATCTTCAGTTCTATTAGCCATAATGTATTCAGCTAATTCTTTTTTTGTTATATTATATTTACTCATTAGTCTACTTCTTCCCACCCGTATACTCCAGGCTCTCAGACATTATTATCTGCCGTAGAGATCCAATGCTTTTCATTGTGAGTAACTTTATCTCCAGTCATATAAGCATCTTGAGCACCTATTGGCTGTACCCACTCAGGCCACTCTTCAATAGAAACTACTACCCATAAGGCTGGAGTTAGATCTGGTGTCCAGCTATCTTGAGAAGTATGAGCCTGAACACATTTGTAAAGAACATCATTATATTTTACTCTATCGTCAACTAAATAACTGGTATCAGTTGCTCAATCTTTAAATAAGGAGACGTATTGTAAGGCTACTTCATCAGTTAATGTTTCGGCTAATTCTTCAATCTTAGCCCTTAAGTATTTTGCTTTATCAATAATCTTACTCATTATTCTCTTCTCCTAATAAAATCCTTCCGGCCTCAGCATATTCTTCTAACTCACTCTGTTGCTGCTCTTCTTCATCTTGATCTATCTTCTCTTCGGTTTCTTCATAATCATAACCATTAGAAATTAAATCCCAGGCATCATCATAAATACCACCTGTAGTAGTATTTCTGATCTTAAACCCTGTGCTTGAATAATGATGAACTAAATCACCTTGGTATTCTATTACAACTGGCATAGAAAATCTCCTTTACAAAACTTATGATATATTATACATTACTTATAAACCTAGCATTATTTTACCAGCTTCAATTAATTCTTCAGGAGTAGGCTCATCATCACTTTCTTCATTTACATGAGAATAATATTCTTCTTCGGTTATTTCTGTACAATTACCTTTCAATTTAAAAATTGATTTTACATACCCACTAGTATCTAATTTATAATAATAAACCATTATAAACTACCTCCTAATGATAAAATATCATACTTATACAAAACTGCCTTTACAAGATAATCACCAGCAACTACAAAGTTACAAGGATTAACTTTATAAAAAGTTAACTTTAGCTGTAAATTAGTAGCATCACTACTACCATGAACTATTCTAAGTCCCGTTACTTGTGATCCTGTTGAACAATATGACCAGTTAGACATCCAAGCTGTGCAACCAGTGCCTGATCCCGGAGTAGCATAATAAGTTGATCCATAAGCTCTTATAACAGGAATAAAAGAAACAGAAGACACACATTGCCCAGAAGTTTTGGTCCCTGAATAATCCCCAACCCAAATAACATAAGAAATAACTACAAAATTTTCTGTTGCAGAATAAGACTTTTGAAGAACAGGATCTAAGTTATAAGTTGCTATTGTCGCATTAGCAGATAATTCTGTATCAATAGTAACTGTAGTATTTATTAAATCTTTTACTTTAGTAAGATATAAAGGTAAAGGTTGTTCAATACTCAATATAGAATCAGGAAAATCATCTGCTACAATTGGCTCGTTGCTATCAGTTTTTTCTCTAATGGCATCAGCAATATCAGTGAATAAATCAGTTATTGTCTCATGTTTTAAGGGCATATTTTAATAGGCCTCCTCTAAAATAGTTTGAGCGTAGTTCGGGGCTAAGACTGTTGAAATAGTCATTTCATAGTCAGTACCTGAAATTACCGTATATGTAATTGTTACTACATCTACATCTGCCATTGTTGCGATCTTATTTGTACTAGCATTATATGCAGTATTAGTAACAATATTTGCAGTTCCAGATGATACAACAGACGTTCCATTTACTTGTACATCATTTACTCCGCCAGAAGCTGAACTAGTTGTTACACTTGTTAAATGTCCTTTAGAGTCTACCGTTATTACGGGAATTAATGATGAACTACCATAAGTACCAGCAGTTACTCCAGAGTCAGCATGTGAGATTGTAGTACTTAATGTCCCAGTTTGTGCCGTAGATTGACTAGAGACAATTGGATTTGTGCCCTGAACTTGAACACTAGTTACAGTACCTGTATTTTTAGTATACCCACTAACAGTGTCAACTAAATTTGCTGTAATCGTGTCAGACCCATTTGGTACTACTATTTTATTAATATAAGTATTTGTATTAGCCATTTAATCAACTCCCCTATGAAGCACTAAGTCCTGTAAGAACAGTGACATTACTTGTAATTGTTAATGATGGAGCTGTTCCTGTACTAGTAACATTTGGAATACTTCTTGAAGTATAACTTAATGAAGCAGCACTTCCTGCTGTATAGAATCCACTTAACAAGCTTGCAGCTGTAAAGGTATCATTGGCGTGAGTTGCAGCAGTAAAACTATCAGTACCCTGGGTAAAGCTTGCTGATGACCCAGCGGAATAGAAACCATTTGATAATGAAGCTGGAGTAAATGATGGGTTAGTTGCAACAGCCCAGCTTGCTGCAGATCCAGCAGTGTAGAAACCATTTGATAATGAAGCAGCTGTAAAAGTATCATTAGCATGAGTAGCTGCAGTAAATGAATCAGATCCCTGAGTAAAACTTCCACCAGTAAAAGTAAGTGTCAAAGTAGTAGGAGTTGAAGCTGTTGCTGCCGTACTAGCCAAGCTAGGTACTAAGGTTGCAGCAGTAAAATTATCGGTACCCTGAGTAAAACTTCCTCCACTAAATGTACCACGGGTAAATGATCCACCATTAAATTTAGTTGTATCAATTGAAGTTGGAGTATTAGTCGACCAAGAATACGTAGCCGAAATATAGCTTCCACCATTAAATTTAGTAACATCAATAACAGTAGGTTTATTTGTAGTAAAAGTATCAGTTCCCTGGGTAAATGACCCACCATTGAATGTACCTCTAGTAAATGATCCCCCGTTGAACTTTGTGGTATCAATTGAAGTTGGAGTATTTGTACTCCATGAAGTAATATCATCAGCGGAGATTGAACTTCCTAAAGTAGGTGTTGTTCCAGGATTTCAATTACTAGCACTTCCAACAGTTGAAGTAGTATAAGTTAAAGTTGTATCAGTACTTTGGTTAGCTGTAAAAATAGAAGTAGCACTGTCAGAATCTTTTTGTAATTTTAAAGCTCCGTCATTGGCTCCAGCTGCAGCTATTACTTCACTCAATACTTTTGCAGAAATAAACTTATTACTGGTATCAGTTCCTGCGTCTATTTCACTTTGAGTTAAAGAAGGAGTAACGCTATCTTTGATGGCATAGGTAATTCCATCTGGTAATTGTACTTTTGATATATTACCACCAGCTAGCATAGATCCTACTGTTCCAATACCAACTAAACTTGATGGATTTGGTACCATAATAACTCACTCCTCTTTCTTTTATTAATTAAATTCATTTTTTGATATATTTATAACGGTATTCTACACTCTCGACTTAACTAGGGTACTTTCTATTTACCGCCTGCGATGTAGCGCGGATATTCATCAGCCTCCGTACACTGGTAACTTATAATAAAGTCATTATCTAAAGGATCAGTAACGACTACGGTATACCCATCTCTATCGTTACCATAAGTAGCTGCCACCGGAAGCAATTTTATGTCACCACCAACTAATTTAAACACTACTGGATACACTTTATTTTGTGCCGCATTATAAATCTCCTGCCAGGTATGGTCTAATGTTTGTACGGTTGATGATGTGATAGGATCTGTATCAATGGTTACACCGATTGGCAGAATACCTCCTGCACTAGCAATGCCGTCCTCGATATGATTAAGTTTGTCGGCGGTAACTACATCACCCGTAGCCCAAGTATTTTTTACATAGCTCATATTCTATTCCTCCTAATTATTACCCTTTGTAACAATCAATGAAGTATCATTAGTTAATGAAGTAACCTTATCATTTGTACCAACAGTAATTGTTTGAGCAGCTGCAGTACCTGTTCCAATATTTGTAATTGCAGTTACTTTATCATTTGTACCAACAGTAATGTCTGTACCAACTGTACTTGTAGGCATACTTACAATGGCCGTAACATTATCACCACTAGCGGAAACAGCTCCACCGGAAGCAGAAGCACTTGAAATACCAGTAGCTACCTGAACTCTTCCAGTAGCCGTAGAAGCATTTGAAGATAATGAAATGGTAGGCTGTGCAGTAACTTTTACACCAGTCAAGACAGTTTCTGTGCTTGCAGTACCAAGACCAGTGATAGCTGCAGCACTTGATCCAATTGTTACACCAGTTACAACAGCATCTCCTGTACCTGTTGTTGAAGTAGAACCTGTAGCAACAGTAATGGCAGTTCCCATCTGAGGAGCAACACTATTAGCTCCACCAATAATTAAAGTTTCTGCTGCATCTCCAGTTCCCATGGTGAAAGTCCAGGTTGAAGCACTTCCAGGATCAGTAACATTAGGAACAGTTGTTGTAACTAAGTTTTTATTTGTTTCAGCACTTACAGATTTAACAAAGGTATCAGTTGTGGGGGAAGCATATCCAGTTACGACAGTAGCAGTACCATCAGCTCCAACAGCAGTTCCACTAGCACTAGCACCTAAATAAGTCTGAGCTGGAGTGACAGTAATTGTAGGATCTGTAACTGAAAAAGTTGTTCCTGTTCCTAAAACGGTATCAGTATGGCCAGATAAGCTACCGTGAGTTACAGCCCCACTTGTTAAAGCAAATGTTGTATTTTCACCTAGAGCTACATCATTTGTACCGCCTGAAAAAGTAACAGCTGAAGTAGAATTTGTAAATGTAGTAGATTCTCCTAATACAACATCTGTTTGTTTATTTAAAGAAACATTAGTAACTACATCAGATAAATCTAATTGAGTATCACCAATCTTTTCCCATGATTTACTTCCTGAAGGGCCAATGGGGACATATTCGTCATAAACATCTAAAGGACCTTCTGAAGTACTTGTAGAAGACCTAACTAAATAAAATGCACCAACCTCAGCAGAAGCAGCTGACATAGTGCCGGTATAGGTAGTACCATTATAAACAACCTTTACTCCAGCCGGGATATTACCTGGAACAGGAGTTGAAGTGCCATTCCAAGCGATGATAAACGAAACACCACCAGAAATCATTTCTCTGGCTGTCGCGTCTTTAATATCATATATACCACCCGAAGGTAATTGCACTTTACTAATTTCTGGCATATTTTATCATTCTCTCCTTTAATTTCTAGTGAATATTAATTTCTCATCTTCAATATCATCAATGAGATTTAATTTGTTATTCCAAAAAGCAATTTCTTCTGGAGTAACTACTGAAAAAGCTAAATCGCCTAAATAAGCATTCCCTGTTCCTACTTTAAAAGCTGGAATATTTCTGGTTTTTAATTCACCATTTCCGTCAATATATTCTTCATGACGAAAGTCAGTGTAGATGATCATCTCACCTTCAAGGGGGATAAAAGTAGATTGGACTTTTGCCCAATTTTCAGTAGTATCTCTTTTTAATTTTATTCTAACATTGACAGTATCCATATTTTTACCCTGTAACATTAATTCCAACTATAGCTGAACCAACAATCGCTACATTAGATCCTGGCCAGCCAGTACTAGTACCACAATCAAGAATTAAATCCTTAATAGAAATAACTTTATTTACAATTTGAATTCCATTGCCAGCAGTATAACTTCCTGAGTGCTGATTTATATAATCTATTAAATCTTCTTGATCTGTAATGTTTCCTTGAATATTTCCTCATTCAGCAGAAACATTAGTATTTGAAATAATTACTTTACCGGATTGATCTGTGGTAATATCAATCCCTTCACCTGCATTTTCTGAAGTTAATCTATCTTGAATACCTAAATCAGTAGCTGATTTGTTTCCAGTAAGAGTAACTCCATTAATGGATGGTTTATTTTCTAACTCATTATAATCTAGAGTACCTAGACCGTTAGTTACCTGATAAGTAGTTGTAGTTCCATCCGTAAAATAAATGGTATAGGTATCGACTAAACCGGAGGTTGAAGTTTTTACGATTTGGTCAATACCATTACCAGTTTCACCACGAATAGGAATAGTAGTATAACTAGTTCCGTCATTAAAGGAAATAGTTAATGTATAATCTGGGTTTAAAGTAACTCCAGATATTCCAACCCCGTTTCAAACAAAAAATGTTTTTCCAACTAAAGGGTTTTCAATATCAGTTATATTAATAGAATGTCCGATAAGGCCTTCGCTTGTCTCAACTTCTTCTATTGTTACAATAGGTGAATAGCCATCAATTCCTTTTTCACCTATAGTTATTAATCCACCAGTACCTAAGTTATCGCTGACTAGTTCTCCTGAGGCAGTTAAGTTTTCATTAATTAAAAAGCCAGATAATTCAGCCTTATTAATTCTATTTGAGATTCCCATAATCTCACCTCACTAGTCACCGTCATAATCATCATAATCATAATCATAATCAAAAGAAAATGAATTGCTATCCAATAAACTTTCTTCTCCTTCACAATCACCTAAGAGCTGGATTGTACCTGAAATAAAAGTATCAACCTTTTCTCTATCAGCTGGAGATTCAGGCGGAGAAATTAATTTAACATCATAGTTATAAATTCCCAGTGGAATTGTTTTTGTATCTTCTGGGTTTAATATTAAAGCCATAGTTTGAGTGGGTAATTCCTTAGCTAAAAGTAATTTATAATTTAAATCACCTGGATAAAATTCACTCATAGCAAATCTTAGTCTGCAGCCCTCTAGGTCTTCAGGTGTTAAAAATTCTCTACCATCAGGAGTTGGGTTAGTATCAATCGATTTGCTTTTAGTAAATTTATTTCTAACTATGCCAATTTTTGCATTAAGAGAATCTCCTCTGGTCATCACAATTTTATTATTCTTTATTGTTACCATACAGAAAACCTCCTTTAATTAATTATATTAAATATTGTATTTGGGATAATTGTATAAACTTTCTCATCCGGTAATTCTATCTTAACCGTATAATAATAAGTTCCAGGAGCTAAATCAACAGTATCATCAGGCAGTAAAATAATTTCGGGTACTAAGACATCAGAATCTTCTGTATTGGATAGGTCGATATCATAACTTCTAATTAAGATTGCGTCTTCAAAAGATTTATTGGGGTACATCAAAGCAAAATAAAGCTTACTTCCGGTTTTAATTAAGTCTTCGGGAAGATCAACTTTCATATTAAAATAATCTCCTCTGACCATAGAGACCACATGATTCTTTCAAACTATATAATTAGCCATCTATTCTCCTTTACTAAGAGGGAGGTCCATCATCTGTTCATATAACTTAGTTATAAAACTATTGCCGCCCAAAGCATGATATGAATCATACTGAGAAGTTATGGTTTCCTTTTGTTCTAAAGTAGCAAATCCATTTTTAATGCATTTCTCACATTCATTTAATAAAGATTGTCTTTGCATTGAACACAATGCCGCTTTAATAAGGTCATCGCTTTCTTTAGTATACTCAGAAGATTCTTTAATATCACTAGATATAAGATCCAATGAAGAATCAATTTTCTCTAATTTAACTGTGTGGTCATTTAAGATATTTTCATGTTTATTTAATGTATCTTTGTGATCTTTTAAGTCAGCTTCAATTTTCTTATCTTTATCTTCCCGTGGTTTCTTTATCTCTTTTACCATTTTTAAAAAAGCCCAGAAAGCAGCAATCAACCCTAATAATACAGCAATGTCGCCCAAAGTAATTTCTTTGAAATCCATAGTCGTTTCCCCTAATCATTATTTAACTTCTACCTCCAAGTTAATAGCTTCAGGTTTAATCGCTTGGATAATTTTTTCTAACTGCCCAATATGCATATACTCGTCTGAAACAATTTCCTTTAAAGTAGCATTAATTTCTTCACTCTTATCTTCAAGAGTCATCTGGATACCATTAATGGTATCTACTAATCCCCATGTATCCTTAATGAGTGATGAAATCATAGCCTGAATATTAAATTCATCAATGACTTCATCAGAAATAGGCTGAGCTTCCTCTGTAGAAACTTCTGCTTCGAAATCTTCAGCCTCTTCTAATAATAATTTATTCCTCATCCTCAGTACCATCTCCTAAGCCAAGAGAATCTAAAATCCATTCAGGTTCGAACCACAGTAAATCATTTAACTCAGTTTCATCTAATCCCTCAGGATAAATTTCTTCTAATAATGAATCAAGAGAATCTAACATTCCGGCATCCTTAATGGTATTCCAGGTATCGACTGCACCTGACCAAGGTTTAAAATTATTTAAAGTACTAATCACCTTAAAATCTTCTTCTAAAGGTGTTTCATCGTCACATGATTCATCAACTTTAACATCCTGTAATTTATATAAGATTTTTGAAGGTTCATCTCTGAAGATACCTTGAATTGTGCCTGACCTCATTACTTTAGCACCATACTTTTTAACTAAACTATCAATGAATGATTTTAGAGAACCTCTAACTTCACTAGCAATTTCTTTAATTGGACGGTCTGAATAATAAGCTTCTTCTACACTATTATTTTTTAATGATTCCCACAATTCAGGCTCAATTTCAATTAAACGTTCTGAGGCCTCAGAAATAGCTCTCTCGAAATCTTCATAATCTACAGCGGAATACTTAGCCCAATTCTTACAAACCTTTTGCATGGCCTGGAATAATTCAGAAACTAAATCAAAATATTCATCTTCATCTAATTCTTCACTAAGAATTAACTGCTCCTTTAAAACCTTAACTTCTACCTCTTTAGGTGTTTCAACTCCCTTGGGGTTGTTAACTTCTGCAGCAACTTCCACACCATCTTTAAGATCTTTTTCAGCTTCCTTCTTTATCTCATCAGAAGACTTTTCTACTTCTTCCTCAGATAATTTGTTAAAATATACCTTATCGACGTCCATCTCTTCAGACAATCTTTTCATATATGCCTCCCAAATAATTTTTTCTATAATTTTATATTTAATTTAGCAATAAATAACATTAAAAAAGAAAACTAATTAGTTTTCTTAGAAAATTGTAAGGGCCAATGAAACTACAGAGATTAATAATAACCCAGATAAGATTTCACACCAGATAGCCTTTTTTAAAACTCTTTCACTAATTTTCATTTTCTTTCTCCTTGTATTTTCTTTTTCTAAAAATTATTTTCTTTTTATTCTTATGAAACCCGCTGCCATTATAACGCCAGGATTGTGGTATCCACAGATCTCGAACCTTTGATTTTTTCATATTATCTTATTTCACACTGAGGGATTAAGCACTTAATGAGTGAATTTAGTGTAAAGTTAATCTTAAAATTCCAGATCATTTCAACCTCATAGACTCTATTTTCTTTTAAGTACTGAACTGGGAATTTTGGTTCTTTACCCAGATGATATAATACCACTTCATTAGTGATATTTGTGGTTAAGTCTTTTACTGTCCAGGTGGTCTTGTACATCTGAGTTACCTCCTTTATTTACATTATTATTATATAATAAAAAAGAAAGTTTCGAAACTAACTTTCTTTTAATTTAATATATTTTGTTGCCTTTCGCGTTAATGATTTCTGGACGCATCCTTACTTTCAACAATATCCGAAGATATTCCGTCTTTCACCGTCAATCCTAAGATTACCGGAGGGCTCCTTTTACATTATTATTATAATAAATTATACATAGTTTAGTAAACTATTCTTTAATTCTTTTAATATAGAAAATACCTTTATTGTCTTTTGATAAAGACTCAGCTGCCTTAACTAAATCACGATAATGTAACCACGGCATCGTTTTAGTTGAAAGAACTAGATCATCATAGCTTCTCTTTTCATCAGTGTGTCTTAATTCAAACATCTTCAGTACCTTCCTTTATTTACATTATTATTATAGGTCAAAAATAAAAGGACTGTAAACTACAGTCCAATTATTTATTATAAATTTTATAAAATTTATTTTGAGTCTAAGACTTGTTTAGCATAATCCTTTGACATAGTAATTAACTTATTATAGAACTCATCAAGATCTTCATCTGGGATACTATTTCAAATATCAGCTAGTTCTTCATTTTCTAATAAGCCAGTATCAATAATACCAACCTCAGGATCTCTCCATACCTCTTCAGGGTCTTCTTCGAATAAATAGGATCTAGCCTCATCAAAGAAATCTACGCCTTTTTCAGCAGCTTGATCAGCCAGCCACTCATTTTCAGTTGGATCTAAAAACCAGTCAAAATATTCTTTAATAATAGGATAAACTTCATCATCAAGAGTTTCCATATCCTCGTTTATAGAATTATCACCACTTGGTTTATCAACACCGACATGTTTAGGGTATATCTTTTCCCATTGAATTCCTTTATCCTTACGGAAAGTCAATAACCTCTCAGCACCATCAATTAAAGTCGGCCAATCTTCTTCTGGTCTAATTAATCTTCCGGTCTTCCAATAATTACCATCTTCATCACCTAAGTTATCAATATCAGAAATTTCATTCTGAGTTAAAATTCCCATATCAACTAAGAATGATTCAACAATGGCTTTAGCAAATAAAGGATAATCTCTTTTAAATCTGCTATAAGGTACTGCATATAAGCTATCAGGTCCCCAAGTATCAATAATGTCTTTGAGGTCTTCTAGTTCCATCTCGAAGTCAGCTAAATACTCAGGATCCTGATTTAATTTAAATTCATTCAACTCCATATTAAACCTCTAAGGCTTTATGTAACTCTAATACTGCAGCCTCAATATAAGTCCTCAAAAGCTCTTTATCAATAATAATGTCCTTTTCTTCTAAAGCAGTGACAACAAAATTAATGGCATATTCTAGTTTTTCAGCACCCTGGGCCTTGTCATATAATTGCTCAGCTGCACTAACAGCAACCTTAACAACTGACTTAATAAATTCAAGTTGATCTTTTTCAAATTTTGAATTAAGCCATGGGATAATCTTAGTAGCAATCAAAGTTACTAAAACACTGGCTAACACTTCAATTACTGCTTTAATAATAGGTGTAACATCGATTCCATTAATAGTCATAATTATTCTCCTTAATTAACTCTATAAGCTAAGAACCCATTTCCTAGCTCGTTTTCTTCACCATCGTAATAAGCGATGAAATGAGCAACACCATCCTGGTTAATAGCTTCATCTGCTACGGCATCAATATCAATATAATCAGGATCTCTGACAAAATCAGCTAAATCACCAAATACTTCTTTAATATAATTAATTTTATCAGCCTTTGTTGATAAATTACGTAATCTTTCTAAAGCTTCCTGGTCATCTTCTTCTGTTGAATAATATTCAATTTCGCCTTCGATAAAATTATCGATCTCATCTTCTGATAAGAACTCATTAGTAATTCTCTCCTGGAATTCAGGGGTGAAAGCATTTAAACCCATATCATCAAATAACATTTTAATTTCATCAACAGCTCTGTCATGGGCTTCTTCTTCAGTTAAAACTAAATATTCACCCTCGGGAGTATTAAAATCATTCTCAGAAACCTCAGAAATATCATCTGGATTAATATCTAAAAATTCAGCCAAAGCAGAAACTCTGTCTCCATCAAGATCTTCATTTAAATTTTCTAATTGATTATCACGATGTCCAATAATCTGATCTACTAATTCATCAAGTGATTTTTCTTCAGTTAAACTTTCAGGTACTGGTTTTCCGAATGGTGAATTCTTGTATGCACCACCACTCATGAGTTTTCCATATTCTGCCTTAGCATCAGAAAGCTTCTGAGAGATATCTGAGATCTCCTTATCATATTCACTAATTCTTCTAGCATCAGATGCATCTAGTTCATCCATTTTACCTTCATATTTTTCAAGCTCAGCAAGGATGGTCATTAGCCTATCTTTATATCTATTAATATAATAAGTAATATCAGATTCGCGGCTTTGTCTAGCTTCAGGTGAAGTAAAATTAGATTTTTTACTTTGAGCATTTTCTAAATTTCTCTCTAACCTTTTAGCATCTTCAATAGATTGCTTTACTCTTTCTTTAGGTTCTGATAAAACTTTTTCAACATCAAGATACCTAATTCTAGCATTTAAATCTTTCTCAGGGTTAGTGGAAATATTATACCATCTTCTAATTTCTGCTTCGGTTGGATTACGATAAGTTGTATCACCATCTTGTTTAGCTAATAAATAGGCACACCAGGCACGCCAAGTATCACCATCACTTGAGCTCCAACGTTTATAATATTCCAAGAATTTTTCTAGCCAGTAATCAGCATTACCTGCTCCACCATAAGAACCGGACACTATAGCGACATGATTAACTGGATCCCATTTAATTATATCATACCCAGTAGCACTGGTTGGGATTACTGATCTAGCTATATTTTCAGCCCACTGGCCTCCTCTAGCTTTTAATTTACGTAGTAAATCATTAGAATTAACAGCCTGGAATTTAGAAATAATCTCAGATTTATCTAATCCAGCATAATGTGGAGATTCTGGATTTGCAGCCCTAGCATCTAAAGATGCTTGATCTCTATAAACATTTTCATCACCTTTATAAATCTTCTTGGCGATACTTAATAGGTGATTAATCTTTGCCTTGAAAACATCAACAACCTTAGTTCCATCTCTTTTTACATAAGCATTGGATAATGGTAAATCAAATCTGTAATTACCATAAGCAGGATCAATATCTACCTTGCCATCTTCTCTAAACTTAACTACTCTATCATTACCGCTACGGTCCTGAATAATTAAAATCAACTTAGAAGGATCAGTTTTCCAAAGCTCTTTACCCTGGTCAACAGTAAGCGGCTCATAATTAACATTCTGCCAGTCTATTTTTTGGCCATTCTTTCCAATATATTTTCTTTTATCAGGTCCTACACTAGAATTATCATAGGCTTTAGCTAAATCCTTAGGTAAAGCTTCATCTAATTCTTTATCAGCCAAGTCCTCATTTAAGAACATTTTAAAAACATTTTTATTCATTGTTTTACCTCTTTAATATGTTGCCCCTTTATCTTTTAAAACTTCACCAGTCTCCTGGTTAATTACATTACCATAAGTAAAGGTGTTTCCTTCAGGATTTACTGTAGGATTATCTCCGACTAGATCTTCTTTTGAAAAATAACAGTAAACTTCAGCTCTGCCTAAAGCCGCTCTACCAATTTTCTTAACTGATCTCGGTAAATAAACTTCTTTAATTTTAGTTTGAGCAAAAGCACCATCGCCAATTTCCTCTACACCCTCTTCAAGAGTTAATTTCTCAAGGCCTGTTTGCAAGAAAGCCAAATCACCGATAGTCTTAATATTTCCAGGGATGGTAATCTCTGTGATTAAATCAACTCCCCTGAACATACTCTCAGGAATATGAGTCATGTGCCTTAAAAAATCAACTTTAGAAATATAAAGGGCAGCAGCTAGCTGGTTTATTTTCTTTGTAGACTTACAAAGTCTAAAAACTTCGTCATAGTTATTTTCCCTCATGGCCTGTCTTAATCCCGGAATTGATAATACTTCATTTTTAATAAACTCTTTATCTACTTCCATTTTTAGTACCTCTATTCTTCATTCTTTGAGACATTTAGCTCAAAAGCTTCAGTAGCTATTTTTCCGGTTAGATGACTTTCAATATTACTAGATCTTCCACCTTTAAATAAATACCAAACAACACCAGGTACCTGAACGTATTCTTTACAGTCAGAAATATCAGAGTCAGTCATTACAATAACATTATCTGGTTTTTCAGCCAACACATCAGCTAAGATTGGAGACCCGTAAGTTCCACCCCGGCCATCTGGAATAAATTCAGTAAATACTTTATCATTAAAGTATTTGATATTAACTTTAATTTTTTTCATCCTGACGTATTTATCTAAAGTAGCTAAAGCCTGTCTACCAATTTTTGTTTTATCTTCACCCCAAGATCCAGATCTATCGAAGTAAACATTGATAACAGGTACTTCTTCACTCTCATATCGTTTAATACCCTTACGGATTAATCCAGTGCCATCATACTTTTTATTCAATCGACTATAGGTTTGTTCTTCTACCATTTTTAATTCTTTACGGATAAAATGGTTTAAAGAACCCTCAAATTGAATAATTGGATCATTACGAAATTCTCTTAACTTCTTCTCTTGTTCCTTTAATTCCTTTTTTGCTTTCTGTTGAGCTATATGGTCATCTGATTCTCGAGTAATTTCTTTAGCGACTTCAGGGTCATCAAGAGCAGCTTGTAATCTTTTAATTCGGGCCTCAGTTTCTTCAGCATCTTCAATGACTCCGCCTTTCTTAGCTTCTTCATTTCTTTCAGCTTCTTCCTTAGCCCTTATCTCTTCGCTTCCTTTATCACCTATTTGTTTATTTCCAACTTTTATTTTAACTAAGGTAGATCCATCAAAAACGTATTCATCACCAGTATCATCATCGATGTATACATTTAATTCTTCTATTAATTGTTTAGCCATCTATTTTCTCAAACTCCTTTCCATTCCACCTATAACGGTAATGATTCCTAATATCTACGTAAATCATATTAGGATCTGGAGTTTTTTTGTCTTGAGATTTCTTTTCATCCTGGTTATTATCCTGGTCATCGCCTGAATCATCAAAATCACCACCAGATCCGGAGTTTGGACTATCTGAGTTTTGGTTAGGAGATTTGTTATTAGACTTCTGGTTACCTGAGCTATTCCCTGAGCCATCAGCCGGGCCTTGCTCCTGGTCATTTGAATCTTGTTTACTAGAACTATTGCCAGAACCACCAGCCGGGACTTGCTCCTGGTCATTTGAATCTTGTTTACTAGAACTATTGCCAGAACCCGGTTTTCCACGGACAGGAGATTTTTTATTTTGAGGATTAGAGTTATTACTACTTTGGTCAGGTTGAGATTCTTCTCCATCTAACTCATCTAGAGCACCCTGAATAGATTTACCAGCTTTATCTAATCCTTCTTTATCAGCTTCTCTTCCTTTTTGGTCAGCTATTTCTTTTGCCTTAGCTTTAATGTCATTCAATAAATCTTTTAATTCTTGTGGATCTACTGATTCTCCCTCACTAAGTCTTCTTTGAATATCATTAGCTCTTTCAATTAATTTTTTAACGTCTTCTGAGAGATTTGAAGTATCGATACTATAATTAGACCCAGATAATCCATCATCACTACCTGAATCTTGTCCCTGATCATTACCATTACCCTTTTGAGATCCAATGTTTGACATCTTCAGTGGAATTGGGTTTCCGTTTTCATCACAGAACACACCGCCTCTAAAATGGCCATGTATTCTTTCCTCAACTAACTTAATTGCCATAAACTACTCCATCTGCTCCCACAAAGGTTGTAGGGTCAAGTAATGCCCCATACATAATAGGTTCTCTATTTTCTCTTTCTTGTAAAAGTTTTTCATACATCTCTTCCATTGTCAGATCAACTCAGTCTTCATGATGATCTTCTGTAACTAGAGCATGCATGGACCTAACGATCGCTTTATCTTTATCGGTATAGCCTCTATTAGAAATCTCAAAGTCCTTAGCAATGTTATCAAGCCTCTCTGGGTCACCATAAACAAGTTCTTCCATCTCTCTAAAAGTCATATCATCTAAACTATCTGGATCTACTCCTTTTAGCTGAGCCATCTTTTTAATACTACGAATATGATGTTTTAAATAGAAATGGAGAATTTCATGTCTAATTATAACCTTTATCTGGTCCATATCTAAACTTGAATTAACGGTGATGGTACCTCTATCAGGTTCCATATATCCTAAAACATCGGGATCTTTGGTAAAATTTAAATGGAAATCAGAAAGTAAATTACTGTAAGTAACATATCCTTCTTTCCTTAGAGATTTTATGATAATTTCGCGGCCTAACTTTTCACGTTCAGTCATTGCCATAAGTTATCACCTCTTACATATTTAAGAAATCATCTAATTTTTCTTCGTCTGATTTTTCTCTCTTTTTAAATACTGAATTAGCCTTATCATCAACATCACTGTAATCCTGGAGAATCATTTCAATAGTATTCTTCTTTAATGGGTTACAGAAATCATTGTATAAATCGAGTAAATCTTCTTTAGTTCCATCAGTAGCTGAAATTAAATTAACGAGAGATCTTGGTGATAATGGAGTATAATCTCTTCCATATTTACGATAGCCAGCCCTCTCGTCTTCCTCATCATCAAATTGGAATTGTTTATCTGATAATAATTTAGTTAATAAACCAAGTTGGCCAGCAATAATTTCTCTATCTTCATCAGTAGCACCTTCAGACTCTGCCTGCTTAATAAACTTCTGAGTCATAATATCTAATAAGTGTTTCTTATCAGCCTTTACCTCAATTCTTCTGAAACGAGAAATTTCCGCTGGGTCAAGCTCATCAGTAGTATATTCACCTGAGGCCGGGTTAATAGCCGCAACAGTGAATAACATATTCTTTAATTCATACTTACCTTGTAAGCCTGGAACATTTGATTCCTGGTCAGTACCTGTATCAATAAGGTGGTCATTAATTAATGTTAATAATGTACCACGAACTGATTTACGGCCACGGTTATACTCATCAAGGAATAAGATCGATCTGGGTTCATTTAATCCCTTTAATACATCAGAACGTAATTTAACGGTTGAATTACCCTCAGCACTTCTAGCAACAACACCAGTTAAGTCAGTCTCATCCATTGTAGAAGTATTTTGTAAAACAACGTTAACTCCATTTTCTTGAGCTCAATCAAGAACAGCTGAAGTCTTACCAGTACCAGCTCCACCAATTAAAATAATATTAGTATAATTCTTTCCGCCGGTTCTCTTTTGTCTCTCAGCTGTACGTAAAGCTCTATCAAGAGCTGTTTCAATCTGACCAGGATTATTACCGTTGACTACCTTATCGTTATCAATCTGACTCTCAGCTGATTTAACCTCATCTTCTAAAGAGGCCTCATTAAGCTTTTTAGATTCAGTAATCTTCTTTTTAACTTTTATTTTCATGTTCTACCCTTCCATTATTTATTTGACAGTAATACTTCTTTTAAATCATCATAGTCGTAATTACTGTTACAGCTTACTCTATTTAAAGCCCACTCATCAATTTTATCTTCAGTGATTAACTCGTCATCACCAAGACCAGCCCACATCCTATAATCACGTATACAAGAATTTCTCTTTTCTGTAAGCCAATCTTCAGGTTCTTCATCTTTAATATTGTCAGCTTTAAAAGATTCATTCCACATATCACCAAGCCAAGCATGGAGAGAATCATAAACTTCTTCGGCTAAATCAACATTATCATATTTTTCCATAACTTCTTCTCAGATATCATCTAAATCACTTTTACGTAACTCAGGAGTTGCATATTTATTAACTAACTTCTGGACCAATTCAGGCTCATAAGTTAAATCCGTTTTCTCTGTTAATGACTTAATACTCATTTTCTCATTATCCAATTTGGCTTTCTTATCTTTCAAACCGCCGTTATATAAACTGTTTGAAACAGCTTCACTTAAACTCTCGGCTACAAAATCATCATCACTAAATGGTATCTCACCATTATTTCTACTTGAGTAAATATATCCATAAAATTCTGGTAAAGTTTCAGATACTGGTTCATGAAGAGTACTTAAATTCATATATACTAACTTCTTTACCATAGGTCCAAGTTTTTCATAAACTTTAGAATTTTTATTTACTTTAACCGTTTTCCACTTCATTTTTGAAAGGTCTAGTCTCTTCTTTGGATCCTGTGGTAAATGGCCTAATGACTCTATCCTATTAATTAAATTATTAGCTTCACTTTCAGAATCAAAACACAGCCTATTTTCAATAGTAGTTATATCTCAAAATTGAGCTTGTAATTTACCATTAATTGAATAGGCCTGTAACCAATATTCTCTAGAAATGGGGCCCCACTCAGGATGTAAGCTATCATATCAAGTATAAATAAACTTTAAATAATAATAGTCTTTATTATCTTTATCTAATAACCTATCTTTAAAATTAGTACCGCAAGTATTATTTATTTCTACTATAACTTGATGTGGGCTAAGCATCCCCAAACTTTTACAATATCCAAGGAAAGTTTTACCCTTAAAATCTTTCCCATTGTATCTATCTGAGTTTCACCATAAAGAATAAACTACCTTATCAAAATCACCGTTTCTTATTTCGTTTCGGTATTTTGTAAGTAATTCACTTAATAAATATTTTAATTTATCAAAATCTTTTATCATACCCTACCTCCCTAATTAATGATGCATGTCTTCATATTCGACAGCAGTCATAAGTTTTTCTTTATTTGGGTCATAATAGAAATACACATCACAAATTGGGCACTTAAATTCTTCGTCATGGCCTTGATAACCAATGAAATTCATTTCCTCGCCACAATTAGGGCACCTGGCTTCAGGCTCTTCATCTTCTTCATTAAGAGCTTCAGTAGTTGGAGCTGGTTTCTGATCTCTTTCTTTTAACATCTTCCAGGTGTCAAAAATTTCTTTCTGACCTTCGATATAGTCTTCTTTAGAAATACCACCCCAACTTAACATTCCGGCAAATTCTTTTTCAATCTGGGTTTTAGCTTCTTCATCAGACATTTCTAAAGTAAGATTATAAGAATCTAACATATTAGCATAATCTTCTTCGGTCATTTCGTACTCTTCAGGTTCTTCTTCTTTTGGTTCTGAATAATCATTAAGATTATTTGATGGGTGCACATCACTCCAAGTTTGGTCTATAATAAAGTTATCAGAATCACTATCACTATCATATTTTGTGTTATATTCTTGGCGGTAATAATCTTCTACATCAGGGTTTTCTTCCCAACGGTCGTCATCACCAAAAATATCATACATATAATTAAGGAATGATGGTTTATCACTTTCATTTAATGATTCATCCATTATCTTTTTATAAATATGGCGAGCAGAATAAGTATCACTACCATCTTCATCTGTTACAACTTCATCAACACACTCATAACCAAGCATCGTCATAAGTCTATTACATCTAAGGTGTTCGTGTTTCCAGTCACCCCATTCAATTTCAATATTTATTCTACCTGAATCATCCCATCAAACGTCCTCATGTATGCCGTTTTCAGAAAGATATTTATAAATTTCATCACATTCTTTATTAAGTTGTGCTGCCTGTTCTGGAGATACACCTTCATTTATTGATTCATTAATTTCTCTAGCGAATCTAGCTAAGTCAGAATAATGCATAAAATATGAAACGTTATAACCGTGGTGGTTATCAGTAATTATAATATCATTAGGTGCAATTTTAACATCTACAGTATACTTAGAATATAATGTATTAGGTAAATCATTAATTTCTTCTTCTGTATAACCATTAGCTAATAAATATTTTTTAGGTATCTTTACGCCTGCCTCATATTCTTCATTTAATGATTCATTCTTATTAGGTTTGTCTTCTAGGTCTGAAACTTCTTCTGCGGTAAGATAAATTAATCTATCTCCAAAATCTTCAAATTTATACTTATTTGTTATCTTATTATAACCCTGATAAATTAAATAGCTATGAAGCCACCAAGACCACTTAACATCTCCAGGTTTTAAATTTACTTCTTCATTTAAAGATTCATTGGTAGATTGAGCCTTTGGTTTAATTTCGTTTATACTCTTAATGGCGAACTCACTAATACCTAATTTAATAGCTTCTTTATAAGCGTTTTCTTTTGTGTTAGCTTCTACTACAATAGAAGATAATATTGAACTGCCTCTACTATAGTATCTAACTCTAAATCTCTTCTTTGGGCCAATTCCTAAGTCAGTCATAATAACATCTTCAGGTGTATTATCATAAGCCCCATATTTAGCTTCATTTAATGACTCATTCATCTTAATTAACTCCTTGGATTTATTTTCCCAGCCTCTACCACCATTTTGCCAGGTGTTTAATAATTTATCTTTAGCTTCATTAAACACTAAAATACCAGTAAGGCCATCATCATAGGCAATATTGTCTGAAATTTTATTATTACAGAAATTATATGCTACTTTCAGGTTTTCAAAATAAATTACATCGTCAGGTTTATTATTGTCATAGTAATATAGCTCAACTCTATAGTTTTTATTCTTCGCTTCATTTAATGATTCTTCAAAATCATATCCAACTTCATCATCATTAATATCTGAAACTACATAGCCCATATTAGTCACCGCGTTGACAAACTTATCGCAAGCTTCTTTAGTAGCAAAAGCATAATATAAATGCCATTGCTTTTGAGAACGATCTACAGGCTCCTGACCATAATAACCTTGTAATAAATCAGGAAGATTATCTGGGATCCAGTATTCATCTATGTCAGCATCGTATTCACCATCTACTGTGACTTCAACTTGATACTTAAGTGGAGTAGCTGCTTCATCTAATGATTCATCTTTAGCTGTAACTTTATTTGTTTCAAGAAGATCATCAATCTCTTCATGCGCACTTCCCAATGAATATCTGGTTTTTACTACTGGCCCATCAATATAATTATTAATATAAGGAAAATAGAAATAGGTTATTTCTCTACGCTCTGGCCTAGGAGAGTCAGGAATTTCATAAGTAACTGCATAGATAGGAACGCCTTTGTATAAAATATTTTTTGAATCTTTAATACCCTTTATTGTTCCTCCTGTATACATGGTTTCTCTTTGACCAACTAATTTTTCAGCTTTTTCTTTTAAGGCATTAATCCACTTCTGTGTGTCATTTAAAATACCTAATACCCAATTGTGACCATCACGAGCCCATTTTTTCTGCTCTGAGGAGTATTCTTCAACTCCTTTAGCAGCACTCTTTAACCATTTTTTAAAGACCTTTTTAAGTATAGTTTCAGGTATATCACTAAAAGCTTCTCTAGCATCAGCGAGTAATTCCTTTTTAGTAGCCGCTGATAAATCATTTTCATAAGTATTATATAATTCTTCGTCAAAGAATTCAAGAAGATCTTCTTCATAATCTTCTACTTCTTCATCATCAGCTTCATTTAATGATTCATCTTTATGTTTAAAATATTCCACTTGCTTTAACCTCTTTTCAGCATCTTCCCTTGAATAAGGTCCACCTAAGTTTTTACCCTTCTCAGATTGAACATAGTATCCGTCTGATTTTTTAACTATCTTTTCTATTAACTGTTCTCCTAAGCCTGTACCATTACCGATTGGAGTACCAGATGGATCCTTATCTGGTTGGATTTCCAAATCCTTATATTCTTCAGAAATCTTATTAGAAAAAACTACTGAATAATACAAATCAAAATCATCATTCATGTCTAATGGTTTTGTATATACATCAGAATACACCCGATTTAAAATTTCTTTAGCGATATTAGCCTCAAAAAGAGAATCACATTTAAAGATACCTTCTTCAACTGAAAAATTAGAAGTTACTTCCTTTAGATTCTCGTATATTTCTTTATAGGTAATTCCGCCGTCTATATTTTCTACTAATATTTTCATATTAAAAGCTCCAATGATTTTTATTATATTTAATTTAGCAAAGTAACTTTAATCTCTCCCTAGTCTTCTTAATTATATCTATATTATAATTATATTATTGGCTGTAGATTCTACAGGGTAACTCGAAGAATCTACAGGGTATATCGAAGAATCTACAGGGCTAAAGATTCTTCGGGGTATCTTCAATTCTAATGTATTCGAACTTACCTTTAATCTCAGAATTCATAAATCTACCATTAGATTCCGCGGAAATTAATTTCTCATATAATTCTTGTGGTACTTCCTTGTACTGATACTTAACCCCTGATTTATATTCTACTAATAAGTTATTATTTTCATATCCAATTTTATTAATATTTGAGCTAACGACCTCAGTTAATTTCACTTTTAAGCCTCCATTTTAATTATACCTTATATTATTTTACTAGGTAAAACTAAATAAGGTGATAATCTAATCAGACTAACCACCTATTTAGTAAAATTTATTTATTATATATTTAAAACTTCTCCAGTATTAGGATCAATTTCATAATCCTGTTTAATTTCTCTTCCTGCTAGTGTATCCTTTACCATCTGGGTAAGTACTTCTAATAACTCAGGGTGTTCTTCATAATAGGTTTTAACATTAGCCTTCCCCTGAAGTCTTTGGCCATCATGAGTAGTAAACCATGCACCTGCTTTGTTAACAAAACCATAATCAATAGCGAGATCAATGACTTCCTCTTCTGGCTTGAACCCTTCACCAAAAATCAACGGCAATTCAACAACCTGCATCGGAGGAGCTATTTTATTTTTTACAATTTTAATTTTAACCAGGTTTCCAACGACATCAGATCCCTCTTTAATGGCTGTTGTCTTCCTCATTTCAATTCTTTGAGAAGCTGCATACTTAAGAGCTCTACCACCTGGAGTAGTATCTGGATTGCCATAGCCACCAATGTTTGATCTTAACTGATTGATGAAAACGACTGCACAATTTGTCTGATTAACTGAAGCAGTAATTTTTCTCAAGGCCTTACCCATAAGTCTTGCGGCTAATCCAATTGTAGCATCTCCCATTTCACCATCAAGTTCTGCTTGTGGAGCAAGTGATGCAACTGAATCAATAACAATCATACCAATTTCATTTGATTTAACTAATGCATCTACAATATCTAATGCCTGTTCAGCTGATGATGGCTGGGAGAAAATTAAATGTCCTACATCAACACCAATATGTTTAGCATAATTCAAATCAACAGCCTGTTCAACATCTATATACGCTACGTTGTCGCCCTCCTGCTGAGCTTGTGAAACAACCTGTAAGCATAAAGTTGTTTTACCAGCACCTTCAACACCAAACACCTCAGAGATACGACCACGGGCGAATCCACCACCCAAGGCCTTATCTAACTGTAATGAACCGGTAGAAATACAGTTTACCTTGTTAGGTTCCTCATCTCCGAGAACAATCACTGAGTTTCGGCCGAACTTTTTATTGATCTCAGCTAAAGCTTTATCTAAATTCCCCATTAAATCTTATTATCCTTTCTCCAATATGATCTGAATACCGAGAATCCCCACAGGCCAAGACCAGCTGATGTTAAGAGGTGTGGAAAATCTTCATGTAAGAGCTTAGCAATAATCCACCAAACAAATACACATAAACCAATATGAATGACTGTCATTAATAACGCTATTCCAAAATCTAATAATTCATCTTTTGACATTAGTAATCCTCCTTAGGTAATTAAATTATACAATAAAGAGGGCTAGCCTGTAAACTAGCCCTCTTTAAATTAATTAATATTTATAGTTTCTATTTTTCGATAATTCCATCAATTCGAACACTAAATGAAGGAGCACTTCTTAATTCAGATTCATGGAAGTAACCGTCCCAAATAGCATTCTTATCGGCAGCAGAATCAGTCTTGAAGTCACCGTCTAAGTCGACTACCGATTCTGTTAAATGTTCACCATTAACTGTCCAGGTACTTGTATCAAATACATGCAGAGTTCCGGCCTTGATGCTGGCGATGGCCTTGTCAACGGCTTCCTGAGTTCCGGCAGCGCAGCTTGGGCCTAACTTGGTGATGGCAACAGCACCGGTCTCATATCCTTCAGCCCAGTCGGTAGCGATCTTTTCACCTTTTAATACCTGGCCAAATGCATAAGTATAGTAGACACCCCAAGTATTAGTTGCACTTGTTAAAGCCTTAGTAGGTGCAACGCCTAACATATCAACATTATAACCAACAGAATAAACTTCCCTTCCAGCGGATTCAATTGCAGACGGAGCACCGGTGGAGTCAGCATGCTGGCTGATAATTACACAATGATCTTCCATCATTTTTCTAGCGGTCTCAGCTTCAGCAATAATATTAAACCATGAGTTAGTATAAATTACTTCCATCGTAACATTTTCAAATACTGATTTAACTCCAAGGAAGAATGCAGTATAACCAGAAACAACTTCTGCATAAGGGAAAGCACCAATATAACCAATTAATACCTTACCATCAACATAACTTTCAGGATCAATCTTACCTTCTTTTTCAAGCTCAGCCAACTTCATACCAGCTACGATACCAGAAACATAACGTGATTCATAAACATTGGTAAACGCATTAGAGAAGTTATCCAAACCAGAAATAGCAGCAGTATCACCTGTAGCAGAAACAAACTTAACTTCAGGATGTTCAGCAGCAGCCTTCTGCATATAAGCCTGGTGGCCATAACTGTTAGAGAAGATAGCAGTACAACCCTGTTCTACTAAGTCAATAGCAGCATCATAGCAATCCTGAGATTCTCCAACTGAATACTTCCAAATAATTTGATCGTCAGTCATATTATTTGCCTTAGCAGCATCTTTAATACCCTCGATGTGAGCATAAGTATAACCTTCATTTTCATCTCCAACTAAAATGACACCGATTTTTACTTTCTTTTCTGGCTCAGGTTTATTTTCATTACTACCAGAGCAACCCCACAATGATGCAGTTACTAACAGAACTACTAAGATTTTAGAAATAATTTTCCTCATAATTAACCTCTTTCTTTCTAAAAAATAATATACACTATTCTTTTAATAATAAATTGATCACCAGCCCAGATACCATAGCTAAGGCTATAGCTCCCAGAGTAAACTGGCCAATATTAAAAGCTACACCAGAAACACCGATTGTTAACATCGTAGCTGTAATAATAACATTTCTTTGTTTATTGAAATCTACTGTCGTCAGAATTCTAACACCACTTGCAGCAATCATACCATAAGCTACTAGAGCAATACCACCAAAGACACAATCAGGAATACTAATAATTAATGTCTGTAATGGACCAAAGAAACCTAATAAGACAGTCATAACGGCAGACACTAAAATAACCTTGGTTGATGCTACTCTAGAAACAGCAATGGTAGATAATGATTCTGAATAAGTAGTAGTAGGCTGGCCACCAATAAATGTACCAATTAAGTCAGCGATACCATCACCTAAGAATGTTTTATGTAAGCCAACTTTCTCAGTAAGATCTTCTCTAACTACTGTACTTACAGCTAAGATGTCTGAAATATGCTCACCTAAGTTAGCAAGGTTTACAGCACCAAATGTCACAATGATTGTTGGTAATGTTGCCCAATCAAATAATTTAAAGTCAATATGCTTAAACGCAAAGTCCGGAAGTGTAATTAATGAAATGTCTTTGAAAACTGAGAAGTCAACTAGTCCAAAGATGATAGAAATCAAGTAACCACCTAAAGCTCCAACTAAGAATGGTAAGGTCTTTAACATTCCTTTAGAGTAGTGCATTGTACAAACTGTAATGAGCATTGTACAGAATGCTACAATTACTCTCTTAAGTTCACCTTCAACTCCCATGCCAACATAGGTAGCACAGAAACCAGCGAGGTTAAGACCAATGATCGTTACGATCGTACCAGAAACAACAGGTGGTAATAGTTTATTGACTCAGCCTGAACCAGCTTTCTTTGTAATCAAAGCTGCACAAGTATTCATAACACAAATAGTGACACCACCAAGAATAACACCGGTGTAATCATGCCCTAAAGCCAAAGCAGTAATAACAGCAGCACAGGTAGAACCACTATTACTAAAGAATAATGGAGCTTTAAATCCTGTTAATACTAAGAATACAATTGTTGCAACACCAGCTCCTACAAAACCAGCCGCCACATTAGTACCACAAATGGTAGAAATAAGAATTGTGGCAGTAAGAATAGAAAGACATTGCTGAGCACCATATAATAGATATTCTTTTAATGTCTTTGGAGATTCATCAATTTTATAAATTAAATTATCCATTTAATATTTCCCTCCGCATTCCTTCTGAGTATTGTTTAACTTCTTCATCTTCACCTCAAAAGGATTTATCATCTTTTAGAAAATTAAAAATCTTTTCATTATCTCAGGGTTCTGAGTCTACAAACTCCTGTAAAAATTCAGGGGCAATCTTTTTCATAAACTCAATAGCATCATCAATGTTATTTACAAGGATGCCAGATTCCTTTATCAAACCCACCGTATAGAGATTTTGATAGCAGTACTGTTGCTCACAAATGTCTGCAGCCGCACCCTGATCTTTCTCTAAACTATGTGTCCTTGAGCACTCTCTGTTATCAGTGCAAATACCAATGACGTATTTATGATCTCCTCTACGAATCTTTTCTCTCATTACACCAATTTCTGCACTAGTGCCACTTGGAATAACATCTCCATCAATACAAGCCAATAGAACATCAGTATTATCTAACCTCTGATTATCTCCATTAGCAATTAACTTAGAACCGGCAAACTTCTTCTTGCCTTCAGTACCGTTGATGTCTGTGTTTTCAATTGGTGAGTAAAGATCAATACCGGGGAATTGGTCTCTAATTTTCTTTGCCCATTCTCTATTACGTAACTCATCACCATAATAAAAAATAGAGCCAGCTAAATAAACTTTCATAGCACTATTTCTCCTTCAATATTATATTATACAGTATTGTTTTAAATAACTTCTCCTTCATCAAGATAATTAATTCCATATCTCTTGATAAATAAATTAATCTTATCAGAAGGTGAAAGATCTTTATCACAATAGTTCTTAATCCAAATCTTTTCTGCTTGTTTCTTTACTCTTTCGTCAAGTATTTTATTATAATGTATTCCGTTGCTTGATAAATTATGATGTGGTCCACATAAACCTATGCACATCCCATCCGATTTAGATTTAGATCTATTTTGACCTCCAAATACTTCGTGTATATGAATATTTTGAGTGGTACCACAAACATAACATCTATTTAATGGACAAATAATACTAAACCTATCAATATCTTTTACTTTATCTCTCTTGCTTGCCATTTAGTTGCCGGGCTTTCTTCAGCCTTTCTCCTACTTCTCTACGCTGTTCTTCAGTTATATTCCGTGACCTCTTATATGGCGTATTACCAAATCTAAAGGGCCATAAAGAACAAGAAGTACAAGCACATAATTTTAATTCTTTATCATCATTGCCAGAGCAATCTAAACACTTTTCGTAAATAGCATCAAGGGGTTTTTCAAAAACTTTTCCAGTGTAATTTTCTAACTTAGCTTTCATCTTCTTCCCAATATTTTTCTCCTGTATAAGTATCTCCAAAATAATCTTCAAAAGCTTCAGCTGTTCCACAATCTGGGCAGATAGGAGTCTTATTATCTCTTCTGCTTATTGCTGGGTAATCTAAATAAGTTCTTTTGCATCGTGGGCAAATTCTTTTTACTCTTTCCATATATACCTCCTAGAAATTATAATCATAGTATTTCATCCAGCCAGCACCCAAGGTTTCGTCTGAACTATTCTTCCAAATACCGTACTTCTCTGACCAGTTAAATCTTTCTGTTGAGCCCTCAAGATCTTCTTCAATTATCCAATGACTGATCTGATCATTATCATTAGTGCAGTGGGCAGAGAAGCCGCCGGGAATAAATTCAGGCTTCCATTTACCATCGAGATCGGCCTTTTCATTTCTAACAATGACCATCCTCGGTGTTCTCTTAATTACCGTTGCTGGAGTAATATCTGTGTAATGTCTAATATGAACCTTGTCGCCTACTTCTAAAGACCTATACCAGTCTTTTCTAAGTTCTAACTGCTTATCTACATAATACCAGTCAGGCCTTTTACCACTTTCAGGTCCACCCAGAGCATTCCATTCATCAAACCATTTATTTTCAATTTCTTCAAATTCTTTACGGTATTCTTCTTTAGTTCTATTCATTTAATCCTCCTCAGGGTGGATAACCTTTCCTCTGGTTATAATAGTTTGTTTTTCTCCTCTGTAATCACGATGGGCTTTTACCTTAGCAGTAATAGTATCACCAACTTCCGGGTATAAAGAAGTAGACCACATGTAAATATTATTATCAGTTCCTACTAACCTATAGAAAGTATTTCCAAAATCACCGTAGGAAATTGCTTTCTTTTCTTTAATGGTAAAGGTAACCTTATCACCTACTTGACCAATGAATTTTGATGGATTATTATCTCTTTCTTCCTGAGCTTTCTTATCTTTAAAATAAAATCCAAGGGAGGATAAGATAAGATTTAATTCGTTTTCTTTAATATCCTTCTTATTCCTAAGAGCTAAAACAGACTTCATGTAGTCACTTTTGGAGTTAGCAGATCTTTCTTCTACCCACTGGATGAAATCACTTACATCTTCCATTGAGGCTTCTGATGGTAGATTAGAATAATTACTCTTAATATACTGAGAAGTTTCACCTTTGGTATATCCCTCAGATTTAATGATGGGATAAGCTTTTGAGATCAGTTCGAAGAAATTGTATTCCATGAGTGAGCCTCCTTTATTTACATTATTATTATAATAAATATGATAGATAATTTAAACTAAAATAAAAGCCCTTTCGAGCTTTTATTTTTTATAACATAAACATATAGAGAGAAAGATTTTGTTTATTAGTGGGTATTAGAAATTAAAACCAGATTCTATCGAAAATATCAAATAATGAATTAGTAGGGAGATCTTTGTCAGTTAATGTCATGTGAAACTGACCATACTTCTTAATGAATTCTGACCTCAGTTCAATGTACTTTTTGTAAGCTTCTTCTACCTCCTTGGCCTTAGCCGTCTTTTCTGCCTTAGCTGCAAGTTCTGCCTTGTGCTGTTCATTCCATTCATTTTCAGCCTTCAGGCATTCTTCTTCGGTATCGTAGTACTTCTTTAAAATTTCACTATAAAATAATTTTTTCATCCTTAAATCCTCCTAATGATTTAATTATAAGCTAGTCCTATCTAGCAAATTCTCTCTTGTATTACCCACATTATAATATACAATAAATTATTAAGGTAGTTACCTTAATAATATAAGTTATTTAGTTCAGAGTCGGCCATACAGATATAATAATTGTGTGGCAGAGTGTTAAGATAATTTAGATGATTAGTTAATAAATTTAATTTGTTTTGAAGAATTTCTATTAAATAGGTATCACGTTGTTCGGTGGGTACAGAATTGTGAAAGTTAATAGATGAGTTAATATTTGAGATTGATTTTTTGATAATGTTTGTTAAATCAGTAACAGAGCGGATAGAAGTATAAATTGTAGTTTCAGATAAAGTAGTATTAATGACGTTATTTGACATATGATGATCCTCCATTTACAGATATATTATAACAATAAAAAGAGTTAGATTAAACTAACTCTTCCTAAATTATTTTAACCTCATGGCTAAGCGTTGATTATTCATGGTGAAGTCTTTAGAGGATATTCCAGTATTTTGTAAAAATCTATAATTATCTGTTTGAGTTGTTTGAGTATAAAACTTAAAGTTTCCTTCTATTATATCATTATCGTCTACTAAATGTATTTGAATAAGAGTTCCATAAGCTATCCTAAATAAATTATTTATATCATCCATTAATTTATCAGAGTCATTTATATAATTAACCATAATAGTACTTAAAATCTTATACTTAACTGATTCCAGATATTTTTCAAGATGTCCTGTTTTTTCAGCCATGTCATAGATTGACTTTCTCAGTTTACCGAAATTATCGTTTATTCTCAAGCCATTAGTTAAGTCATATAACTTAACAATGTCATTATAATTATTTAACTTAAAATTATATATAGACCTAATAACATTAATATCATTTTGGTCTATTTTTAATAGATTAGACCAGCTATCTCTATTACCTGATATTATAGAAATTAACTCTTTAGAAAGATTTATAAAACCTGTATGAGTATTTACTCTATCTTCACCTGAGTTTCGAGTAATATTCTTCTCAGCCCATACACAGAAGTCATAACCACTCTTATATTCTTCAGGTACATTGTTATCAGAATAATATTCTACAATACTGTTGATTAAACTTCCACTAGAGGGTGCTCCACCCATTCCTGTTTTAGCTGATATTTTTAACTCAGGCCCAAGAATAGAATTACTATTATGTAAAACATAATCTAATAATTCAGCATTACTTCCAGTCGGGAAAGAAATTAATGTATCTTCATTATGAATATCTTGTGATACAGCATTAGCCAACACTACTGATCCTAGTACTTCAGCAAAATCTATGGTGAAAGACCTATTTGATTTAATCAATTCTAATACATCACTATCTCTGGTTTTGAATAATATTTCAAAGCTACCTTTGTTAAGTAAATTATCCTTAACAGTTCCTCTATAACTAACATTTGAGGATGATGAAGCTTCTTGTAAAATCTTTACTAGTATTTCCCGGTTAGGAGCTTTAGGAGAAACAAATTTATACATTGATTTATAATTAACATTATTTATTTTCTCCATTACCTTACTGGGAATCATTGATTTAACTTCACCTGGATTGACGCAAATATAGTAATAATCTTTTTTACTATCTCCCTGGTCATCTTGATAGATAAACTCTATCTTAAAATCTTTATACTTCCCAGATGTATTTGCTTCACCTGAATAATTACTATATCCTATTATATTTACATTATTTAATAGAATATTTTTTAATTGGGTTGGTAAATTTGAAGAAGCATTATTTATACTTTTAGTTACTAAATTTTTTATCTCTTCTTCTTTATCTTCGTAGGAAAGATTTTCAGTATTGGTCTTTAATCTAAAAAGCTCAGCTGATGAATGTCTACTATTTTCCATCTGAATAAGCTTTGGATCTAAATACGGTTTAAGCCAGTTTCGAAATACTGAAATAGAAGGATTGTTTTCCTCAGTCAATAAACTTTCACCCAACAGTCCATTATCTTTATAGAAGCTTCTAATCTCATTAAATAAAGCTTCAGCATCAACTTCATTGAAAGGTACTAGTTTTTTAAATAATTCAAAATCACCACGTTTAACGCATTCTCTTACTAAGCTAGCAGAAGCAATTTCTTCAAGGTTTAATTTATCAAGGTTTTGTTTTACATACTCATAGGTGAATTTTTTTCGGTCCCCGCCTTCATCTCCACCACCAGCACTCTTAAATTTAATTGAGTTAAAATCATAAGGAATATTTCCAGACTTATCAGGCTGTCCATTGTATCTCATGATTAAACCTGAGGTATCATCGACTCCTCCAATACGGTCTTCACCACCAACATAAATGATGTCTGTATATCCGTCAGAATATAAGTCTCTCAGTACTTCGATGATGGTTCTTGCAGGTGATTCTACTACATCAATCTTCGGTTCAAAAGCTTCTTTAGCATATCTGATCTTCTGCTCATAAGACAATGGATTTTTCTTCTTATCCTGTGTATGACTTAAGAATAATTTAGCCTTTTCACCTGTAGCTAATGAGGCCATCGTATCAACTAGCTTCTGGTGTCCAATTGTTGGTGGATTCATTCTTCCAAAGGCTACTACAGCTGTTTTCTGTTCAGATTCTAATAATCTATTGAACTTTTCCCAAAGTTGCTGTATACCGCATTCAACTAGTTCATCATTATAACTTTCTTTAAATGATAGTTGTTCAGTAGTAAGATTTTCTGGGTGTTCAAATCCAGACATAATGTCGGGGTCTCTGTTATAAGAACTGAAAGTGCTACGGTCAACAATCTTAACAATGTTTCCATCCTGGTCAGACATAGCTACACCTTCCATTTCACCTGGAAGATAACCTTTAGTTCTAGAACGATAGAAAGTATTATAATCAAACTGAGTTTGCTTAAATCCTTGCCATAATAACATTTTAATTGTAGCAGCACAATTAAGGGTTTGTACTAATTTAACAAGTAATTCTCTGTTCTTATCAATTACTTCCTCAAGTTCTAATATTTCTTGATTATAATTCTCAGTAGCATTAGCAATACCCTTTTCAGTTTTTAATTTCTTAACTTTAGAAGCTAATTTCTCTGGACCTCTTACGTTCTTAATAAAATCTTTTAATTCCTCAATAAAAGTATTTTCATTAATAGTAATAGCCTTCTTGTCGGCCAAAGAATTATTTTCAAAGGTATCCCAATACTCTCTAAATAAGGAATTATTAATTAAGTCTTCATAGTCATAATCAGATAATAACTTCTGTTCTAAATCTTCAAGCCTATCAAACTGAGATTTAACCTTATCAAGGTTAAATACTTTCTTGTCTGTTGGGATATTTAAAGCTGGAGACATAATATAGAAATCATCTGGTGTATTTAACTTAGAGGTATCAACTTTGAATGACTGTTGTCTATTCTCACCGTTCCCTTTGTAAATAGTATGAAAAGCAATTCCAAATGAAGCTTTCTTCACATCATCATAACCAGGATTATCTTCAGAGAAAGCATAGATAATTTTATTCGGCATGAAGGTGAGGTATTCTTTGCCATTTATCTTTTCTACTTTTTTAGTATTAGATACAAATAAACAATCTCCTTGCCAGGCTTCACCTGCAGGAATGGATGGACATATTACTAAACAATCTTTTAGCATTTCTGCTCTCTCTGGTGTATCTCCATAATAAAGGTCAACATCCTGAGGAGTAGAACAAATCTTCTTATTTTTCTTAGCATCAAAAGCACTCTTTAAACAACATGAATTATCTGGATAGCCTTCAAACTTACTCCAACAAATAACAGCAGGAGCACCATCAATCTTGGTAGTAAGATTTAATCTCTCACTATTATTTTCTAAGGTATCAATAGTTCCTTCTATTTTATCATTTAATTCTTCTAATCCATCAGGCCCCAATAATACTAGGTCTTCAAAGTGAGTCTGATGGGTATTAGCTCTTTTAACAAACGGCATATACTAGCCTCCTCATAATTCCACTATATTTAATTTAGCAAAGATATAAACATCAGGGTATATTTCTTCAGTTTAAATCCTCTAACCCCTGCAGCCTTTTTTCCTTTAGACTTGAAATCAGATACCTTAATAGAACAAGTCTTTGGTTTAGAAATAGTAGCAGTAACAATTGTATTATCTGTAACTAAATATACATCGAATAGATTCTCTTCATGTAATTTGATAATTGGTGTACCAGATTTCTTAATTCCAAATACTTCTGAGCAATCCATCTTCTTTACATTACCATTGTCAGTAATCATAAACAGGTAAGGTTCTTCTTCAGATCCAGAGAAGATCTTCAGAATTCTTTCGTTTTCACCTAATTCTAGGAGCTCACCAACTGAAGTGCCTGATGACTTCATTGTACTTAATGAGATCTTATTTGCTTGTAACTTGTATAGTTTACCCTTATTAGAAACTAAGAAAAATTTATCCTTAGAGCCAACCTTAATAGAACACAGGTTATTCAAAGCCTTTTGTGGACGATATTCAGCTAAAGAAATTTTCTTAATTTCATGCTGGTCAGTAAGGCAAACCATAACCTGTTCGGTAGAAACCTTAGCCTTCTTAGTAGCTTTCTTCTCTTCTTTAATATCAACATCTATCACTTCTGTTCTGCGGTTCCATCCATACTTAGAAGTAAAATCATCTAATCTCTTCAGGAATTCTTTTGATTGCAGCTTAGGAGAAGACAGTATTTTAGTAAAGGTAGCTACCTTTTTATCAAGATCAGCCTTTTCCTTATTTAGCTCTACTCCTTCTAAGTGAGCTAACTTGCCTAACTTCATGTCAACGATTGCCTGAGCCTGATTCTTAGTAAAACCTAATTTTACTAAATCATTCTTTGCTTCCTCTGAGCTTTTAGCTGCCTTGATAGTCCTGATGATATCATCAATAATAACTAGAGCTTTAACTAAGCCATTTACAATTTCAAGCCTAGAATTAGCTTTTTCGATTTCAAACTGATATTCTCTTTTGATACATTCTAAGTTATGATTAACATAAACTCTAATGTAGTCTTCAAGGCTTAATAGTTCAGGCTTTCCATTAACTAGAGCCATCTGGTTAGCTGAAAACGTAGCCTGCAGATCAGTTAACTTATACAGTGAAGCTAAAACTAGATTGGGATCATCACCACACTCAATCTCAATTAACATTCCTTGATCACCTGATTTATTACAAATATCTTCAATCCCAGTAATCTTTCCTGAATTAACTAAATCCTTAATTTCTGTGATAAATGGCTCAACATATACTTGATAGGGTAGAGAAGTAATCTTAATGATATTGCCATCAATCTCAGCTTTACCTCTAAGGATAATAGTACCCCGGCCAGTTCTATAAATATCTTCGATCGAACTCTTATTAATAATAACTCCACCGGTTGGATAATCAGGATAAATTCCAGAATAAGTTATAGTCTTATTTTTTAAATACTCTTTTACCTTAGTAACAAATTCATTTAAATTTCCCGGTTCCCACTCTTGTGCAATTGTATAGCCGATACCCTGTGATCCATTAACGAATAATCTTGGGAAGATAGCTGGGAATACTACTGGCCATTCATCATCTTCTGAGAAGTTAGGTATCATATCAACAGTATTCTTTTTAATATTAGAGAAGAATCCATCTTCACTAGCTGTAGATAATCTACACTCAGTATATCTTGATGAGGCAGCTTCAGGTCCACCTAATAATGAACCATTGGCCCCATGCCAATCAATTTCAGGAATATTATTAACCCAGTCTTGTGACATCCTAACAATAGATTCATATACTGAGGCATCCCCATGTGGCCACAGCTCACCGATAACTGCGCCACTAATCTTAGCTGACTTCACGTGAGGCTTATTAGAGGTAAATCCTTTCCTAAACATAGTATAAAGAGCAGCTCTCATTCCTGGCTTGAGTCCATCTCTAGCATCAGGGAAAGCTCTGTTGTTATTTACTTCAGTTGCATAAACCATGAAATCATTGTGCATTTCATCTAAACTACTAATTGGCATATTATTTACCTCCACACTATAATTATATCATCCTCAAGAAAAGAGGTAAACTATTCAACGCTTACCTCCACATCGCTATAATGATCTAATAAATATTCTCGCCTAGTTTCAACCTTAGATCCCATGAAGCATTCCAGCAAATCATCAGTTTCTTTAAATGAAGGTGATACTATCTGGTGGATATTTCTACTTGTCGGTCTAAGTAAATAACCTGCTAACTCATCGGGTGAGCTCTCACCCAATCCCTTCATCCTATTTAAAATATACCCGGTCTTGTGATCCTTCTTATACTCCTCTAATTCTTTATCACCAGTTAGGTAAATATAATTATTATTCTTGTCAGTAATACGGTACAGAGGCGGTATTGCTACCCAGATATGGCCATTCTCTACGAGCTCAGGGCATAACCACCAGAAGGCGTTTAATAGAAGTAATCTAATATCATGACCATCTGGGTCTCCATCACAAGCGAAGATTATTTTTCCATACCTTAGTTTCTTTGCCTCATAGATTAATTTACCAGTAGACTTTTCAATGTCTAATCCTAGAGCCTTAACAATATTAGATATTTCCTGGTTAGCATATACCTTATCCATTGTAGCTTTGCGGCAAGAAAGAATCTTACCTCTGATAGGGAATACAGCCTGAGTCTCACCGTTTCTTTTAGCTATTAAGCCATTAGCTGCACTATCACCCTCGGTAATGAAAAGTTCACAATCGGCTCTCTTTTTTGACCAAGCATCGACTAGTTTAGTAGGTAAAGAGATAAACTTCTTCCCTCTAGTTGTAGCATTCCTGATTCTTTCTTTAGCATTCTGAGCTGCTTCTCTTGCTTTCCTGGCATTTAGGGCTCTGTCTATGATTAACTTTGCATCCTTAGGATTATTTAATAACCAAGCAGGTAATTCACTTCTCAGGGTAGAAGTAAGAAGGCTACGATTCAGATCTACTACTCTTGTCTTAGTCTGGCTATCATAACTTACATTTGTAGTCTTGATATTAAAGATAGCGGTAAAGCCTTCCGATAATTCAGAAGAAGAAAATTCATCTTCTTCTTTCTTTATAATACCATTATCAGTAGCATACTTATTAATTAGTTTAGTGAATAAAGATTTCAGAGTATTGATGTGGATTCCGCTTTCAGTTAAACCATAGTTAACGTAAGCAGCAATACTATCTGAATAATCACTTGTATAAGTTAAAGCTATATCAAATAATTGGTTGTTTTCTTCTTTCCTGCACACAAATCTATTCTGTAATAACTCTTTACCCTTTACCTTAGAGTTAAGCAAGTCGTTCAATCCATTTTGTGATAAGAATGTTTCAGCTTTATCATCAACACTTAAAACTATACTGACTCCAGGACATAAACCTGAAATGTCATTGAATAGTTTCTTTAGATCAGATAAGTTAGCCGATGAATTCTGAAAAAACTGAGGGTCTGGTTCCCAGGTAACAATAGTACCTGAGCCTCTGTCAGCCTTGCCAGTCTGTCTCCATTTAAAGATACCATCTTCAAATCTGATGTGTTCAAATTCACCCTTTTCATTGTAAGAAACTACTTCTAACCACTTAGATAAGAAGTTAGTAAGCTTAGAACCAATTCCATTTGTTCCAAGTGATACTCCACCATATACACCATCGTCAGTATACTTACCACTAGTATTTATGGTATCAAAAGCAGCCTGTAAAACAGTACGGTCACCCTTTACTACATTAATTGGAAAACCCTGTCCATAGTCATCAATTCGGTAAATATTTGCTTGAGTATTAATACTAACATCAATCTGATTTCCATGACCAATTAATACTTCATCTAAGGAGTTACTGAATACTTCTCTAACTAACTGAGTACTATATTCATTTGAACCTAAATAAGTTGAAGGTCTTAACCGAGTAAAATCTCTTGGATTTAAAGTTATAATACTGTCATCAGTATATTTTGTCTTATCCTTCTTGGCCATACTATTACCTCCTGCCTACTATAATTATATCACAAATAATATTAGCATAAACTAAAAAGAAGTATTCCAAAATACTTCTTGAACAGTTTAATCATTAGTTTACAGGTAAATTACTTTTCAACAATTTCTGAGCCAATTATTTCTAAATTATACTTATCTAAAAGATCTTTAACCCTATGCTTTGCTGCTCTTTGCTCACTTGATGTAATCATATAACTATCAGCCATCTCTGCTACCCAGCAATCAAGGCAAGCTTCTCCCAGTCTCTTAATCTCATCCCTAGAAACACCTTTATATGTAGCCCATTCAGAGTCAAATTCGTACCAAGGATTATTTTTTATCAGTGTCGTGTATACTACTCTCTTCTTCAATGATGATACCTTCTTCTTTTAATAATTTTATATAATCAAATTCAAACCTTGATTTGAATGGCATTATATTCTCAAATCCACTATCTAAATAGCGCTTATAAGCTTCTTCTTTACTCAGCTTCATAATTTACAAATGTTGAATAAAATCTACCAACATTGAAGTCGTCAGTTTCTTCAAGAGCAAACTCGAGAGTGACCTTATAATCTCCATCGAAGGTCGTTCCACACTTGACATCTACTTCAACAAAGGGTAAATCAGTATCTGATTCGACAGTGCTATAATCAATTCTAATTGCATCAATGTCAAACCAATTATTATCACTTTTAGTATATACCTTGTAAAATGCCTTACTAATCAATTTATTTATCTTATCATAAAGTTCTCTGCCTAAATACTCAATGTACATATTTCTTCCTCCTAATAGCTTACTACAGCATATACTTCCCAATTGGGGTCATTTAGATATTTTCTAACTTCTTTGTCAGCTTCATAGAAGGTTTTCATATAAAAGACTGAGAAATCATACCCCAATGTAGGAGCAGTGTCGAAATTCTGATTATACCACATTTCATATTCAAAGCAAAGGTCACAATATTTACCGAAGAGCTCTCTCATTTTAGGAGTCATATCTCCATTGTCATCTACCCAGTTATCTGGCCAAATATTTAACCCATGATAGGCCTCATGGATCTCATCAAGCTTAGGGCCAATCTTATTAAGCTTTTCCATTAATCTATCCCAGTCTTCAATTGTAATCAGAGGCCATCGCCATTCTGTTTTACTGTCGTCTAGGTATCCGCCATAGTCATCACCAACTAATTCATAAACTAATTCCCAACTCTTACGTCCATAGGCTAATTCAAGATCTTCACCTTCATGGTTCTTTGCATAAATACTAAAATCTAATCCCATAATTACCTCCCATCTAATCTGGATAAATTAGAAAAAATTCAGACCATGATCCTACATCCAGCCAGGTAACTCCATCTTGTATCCATGATCTAGTATAATAAGATTTATAGTTATGATCTTCTAAAAATTTATTAACAGCTTGTAGACATTCTTCTTTTGAATTAAATGATCCTAACAACTTTTCTTCACCATTAGAATTCAGGAATTTCAATTCCATCTAGTCCACGCTCCTTATCTTCCTCAGAAGACCAGAAAACATATCCAGCTGGCCAATCAAGTAATTTCTTTAGTGAATAAACAGAAATTCTAGTTATATCACCTGAAATATCTTTAACGAACCACTGATCTTCATACCCAGTATTAGACTTCATGTTTATTTTCCGAATAGAAACAATCTGGTCACAATTAATAAATTTAGACCTAGAATAATCTTGGATAAAATGCATAGTACTCACTAACTAAACCTCTTCACTAACTTATTCTTTTTAATTTTCCTTATAGCTTTCACAGTCAAGTTCCCACTCACGAATCAAACTCTTAAGGCAACGTATTTGTGGCATTACATCTTCTGAAGGAAGTCCATCTTCTTGGTATTTCTCCAAAATGGTAATGATTTTTTCAATGTAGGAAACAGGAATCATTCTATTTTCCATATTCTAATAACACCTTTCCATTAAAGTAGAAAATACCAATAGAAACAGCCAAGAAAATTAAGGCTTCCCAAGATAATGAAAAATCATCAATTGAAATTAAAAATATTCCAATAATAATATTAATAACAGTTAAAGTCTTTTCTACCCAGGGTTTAAGTTTCATATACGGGCCTCCTTTATTTACAATATAATTATATAAGATAGGCCTTTAGCTGTAAACTTAACTAATCTTCACAGCATGCTGATTATCTGAGGCTAATGGAACACCCAGTACTTCATCGTAATGCGGTTGCTGGTTAGGCCTATATCTCCCAAACTTAACTATGATATTTTTAAAATTTTTAAGATAGTTAATCTTGTCTGCTATTTCTTCCTCTGTATACCCGGTATAGATAACCACATCATCATTGCATTCATACTTATTTCGTAAGCTATCAATAAAAGAAAAGACTTCTTCAAAACTATCCATTGGTTCAAGGCCGCCAAAGACAATAGCTTTTGTTATATCATCATTCAAATATCTTTTAATAATATGATCATTAGAGACATTAGATATTTTTACTTTGGATAATGACCAGTTTTGGCAGTACTGAGATCCATTCTCTTTGTCACATTTAAAAGTACAATAAGGAGAAATAATAAACATTGCTGGCTTTTTGTACTGTAAGAAATCTTCATCAGTTAAACCCTTAATCATCATCTTCTTCAACTTCCCCAGTAAAAAAATTCATTGGCTTACCAATAATTACATCTTTGAATTTATCTTCATCTTCAGGGATCTCTTCTCTAAATTTAGTAGCTGATCCCGTTTCTTTCGCCTGTTGTACAGCTGCCCACATTAATTCTTCACTGGTATAATCTTTTAGCTCACTTCTTAAATCGTCTATTCTGTTAACTGGTGAAAGCTTCAGATCTCCATTAGGATAAGCCTTCTTAATATAATACTCTTTCTTTCCTACTGTTACAATATCAATCATCTTCAAATTTATACCTCATTTTTATTTACCCAATTCCCTTCAGAATCTTCATGCCAATCATCATTTTCATCAAGCCATTGGTTTAATTTGTTTTCAGGTTTCTGTGGACTAAACTGCGGACCAAAAATATCCTTAAGGAAGTCATCAATTTGATCGCTATACTGCCATTGTCCACACTCATCTTTGTACCAACCTGGATTGTCAGCAAGCCATTCTTTAATGGCTTCATTAGGATTTTCAGGAGTATATTCAAAATGTTTATCCGGGAACTCTACCTCATTACATACCACCTGATCTTCATCTACAAATTCAAAGTGCCCACCATAGTTATGTGACCAAGGTGCCTGCTCCCATTCAACTACGAAAGCTTCACAATCATCAGGCATAATATGAATATCATTATAATGGGCAAAATCTTTAGGGCCACTCTGATAAGAGTACTGACATAAATAATTGATAAGCTTAGTCATTAAACCGGCTTCAACATCTTCTTTACTAAAATACATTCTATTCATTTTCTTCCCTCCAATCTTCAATCATTTCATCAATACCGTAATTACACTCTAACTCCCAGTTTTTTTCTTCCCAATTCCTAATCCACTCAATTGGTATTGCTTCTACTGTCAGCTGTCTATTTAAAGCATCAATAACACTATTTTCAAACGCTTTTACAATCTCATTATTCTTTGAAGGTACCCATAAATTAAGATGTAAATTATCAACATTAATTAGTCTCATTTTCTTTCTCCTTCAGTTTATTATAAACATCTTCTGTCAATACAACTAACTTTAAAGGCTTAATGAAAACAGCATCTGATGTAATTACTATGGGTTCATTTTGTGAAATATGAAGCGGAATGCCATAATCAGAGTAGTCTTTAGCATCTGTCTGGTCGTATTTAGTATAATAGTGTGAGTCAATGTTTGAGAACTGTCTATAATTATCCATTACTTATCTCTCCTTAAAGGGATCTAATTCTTGAATCTCATAAGGAACGATTGATGGCTCCTTAATGGGACCATTTTCATTCTCCCAATTATCCAGGCTATTTTTATAGTCAAGATACTTAGTCTCATCTGCTTTCCACTCTTTAATAAGATCTCTAAGAAACTTCATTTCACTTCCTGTAATAGAACGATCGATAAGCCACTCTTGTGCTTTTGTTAACATATAATCAATTGGAATTGCTTCTACTGTTGGTGCGTTTAATATACCTTTGTCAATTGGCTTATCATCGTCAATTAAATCGATTGTAAGAATTTCAGTTATTAACTTATCTGCATCTATTAGTCTCATTTTCTTTCTCCAACCATTCTCTTAATTTTTTGCTGCATTCATCACAAAGATATATCTTACTAATATGACTATTAACACCACATTTTTGAACGATATCATATTTTGGCCAGTTATCTTGAGGTGTCCAATCATCTTCAAATCTTCTTCCACATTTATCGCATCTCATTATCTTTCCTCCCAAGTTTCATACCAATCAAACATTCGGGCATGCTTTCCTTCTAAATCGTGTAAATTAAAGATCTTTAATACATAATTTTCTACTTCATCGATAGACCAGCCAGAGAAGAACTTTAAGTTTAAAGGTTTATGTCCATCACTAGAATATAACTGAATATCAAATTCTGGTTCTGAAGTAAATTCTTCGTGGGTATATGGGTGTGTCCAAGGTTTAAAAGTGCGTACAGTAATAAAATACCTTTTACCAAAGTCATCATCGAATCTCTTCTGAAATACTCTATTAACTCCTACTTCAAATTCTGCATTTGGAGAATATTCTTTATAACCTTTTTCTAGTAATTCATTAACTTCCATATCTACACCTATTTCCTCTAAATGTTGTACCTTCCCATTTCCATTCATGATATATACAGTCTGGGCATTTATACCCATTTAACTTGCAGAACCTTTTGTGCTTGATTTTCTTAATCAGTTTAAGAATCAGTCTCATTTTCTCTCTCTATCTTTTCTTTTTCCATCTTTTCTTCTAATTGTAAAGCGTAATCATCTGTTATTGTATACGCAAAATCCCATCTATACGTTCTATACATCATATCACCAATAAACCCATAATTAAATTTTGTTGGTTCAATCAATTTATCTACTTTATCTAGCTCGATACCAGTATCACTATCAATTACTTTAATGCTTAGCTTTGGCCTCATTTTCTTTTCTCCATTCCCTTGATAATAAAATTATCATCCCCGCTACTTCTTGCATTGTGAACATATATGGTTCACCATTTTTTGTGACTTCCATAGATGCATACTCATCTGCTTTTTTCATCAGCCATTCAACTGGGATTGCTTTAACTTCTGCGGCTTCTAAGTTGCCAAAAATAACAGCATTGTTATCTTCATCATAAATTGTCATCATTTTATCTAAGTCAATCAATCTCTGCATTTTCTTTCTCCTCTTGAACAGAAATCTTCGGCTTTTCTAAATGGTTCATATGCTTCTCTCGCACAAATCTTACGCTCATTCCCGTCCCATACATAATTTGTCTTCCACCACTTGCAGTCCTTGCATCGTACTACCTCGACAAAATCACGTTCTTCAGCATACTGTTCAAACGATACGTATGGCTTGCTATCTACTGTCTGTTGTTCATCAACAAGGTCTAAAATCAGTGCCTTGTCATAAGTATCGCTAAACCCGTTGTAACAATTCGGCAGGTCAAGCACATCTTTCCTCAATTTATCCGCATTAATCAATCTCATTTTCTTTTCTCCCACATATCTAATATTTCTAATATTCCTGTTACTGCAATTACCGCCCATATTAATGCAAGAACTATGACTATTCCTTGTGCGATCAAGTCTAACATCTTTCTCTCTCCCAATCTTCTAACAAAGCTTGAGTTGTATTATATGGTGGCATGTCCTTATAATAAATTCTTTTGACATCGTTTTTGTTGAAGTCATCAATAAGAAGTTTGCAACAATCATAGAAATCTTTATTTTTGTCGGTATCCCACTTCTTTATCCGCTCAATAGGGATTGCTTCTACCTCATATTCTTGTGATGCGTATTCATAATCCCTCAGTTCAGGAAAATCGTTGAAAAAATCATCTGCATTAATTAGTCTCATTTTCTTTCTCCTTATCCATCTTTACTCCACAGTTAGGACAGAACCTATATATTGGTTTTCCCATTTCTGTTGGTACTTCTGCTGAGGCTCCACAATTTGTGCAATAATAGATACTTCTACCCCAAGTTAAATCCATAGGTTTCCACTTTCCATATCTCTCAGATTTATTTAATTTACTGACAATTGCTTCGGCTATATGATTAATACTATCTTCAGTTAAATCAATAAGTCTTACTGTTTCAAATTCAGGTAAATCTTTGGTATTAATTGTTGGCATTTTCTTTCTCACCTTACTCTTCCATAAATTCATTAACATGACTCTTTAAGTCAACGAACCATTCATAAGCCATCTCGCCCATTTGTTGCTTATAATATTCAGACCTATTTCGATATTTAACAACATTTTCAATTTCTGCAATGTAGTTATCCATCACTTCTAATAAGACTTGAAGACTACCGAGTCTTTCGCAATTAATTGCTGGTGAGTTGCAAGGCTTAATACTTCCGATGAGTGCATCAATTACTTTAATTACTGTTTCGCTCTCCATCTTCTTTACCTCCTTTATTTACAATACTATTATATAATTAAAAAGAGGAATCTGTAAACTACAATTCCTCTGGTGGATCTAAATAATTATACTATATCTTTTAATGAATTATTCTACGACGTCTTGATTGCTATCAAATACCACCTCTGCTTTACTATCACCATCTACAACATATACTTCTACATCTTCTGGTATTACCATAGCATCGAGGTCTTTCATATCATCCCATAAACTTATGATATTATGAGCCATGCTCACATAGTCTTCCTTATTAGATAAATTAGCTGATTTTATTCTAAATATTACTTTCATTTTCTTTCTCCTTAAATAAAATATCAAGTCTATCATCTCGTGGTAGAGCTGTTATTTTCCCAGCGTATTCAACATAATCGCTATAAGATTTGAAATTATGTTCTGATAATAATTTATCTAAAATATCTTTAGTGTTTTTCAGCTGACAATCTTTTTCCCACAAATCAATAATATTAAAATACTTATGTTTCTTTAACCACTCAATCGAGATTGCATCTACTGTTGGAAACAGTTCATCTATTTCTCCTGCAGTAGCCTCCTTGTCTGCTTCAGTATCACAGTAGAACCCTTCTTCTAGTATGTATTGCTTAACCTTTTCAGCATCAATCAGTCTCATTCTCTTTCTCCTCGTCCATCTTTGCCCTGCAATCTCCGCAGTAATTGCTATCACAACATTGTGTTTCTCCGCATATAGAACATCTCCACAAGGAGCCATCACCATTTACATCTATCCAATGCCCATGTCTCACCGGCTCGGCATCTGCGATTGCTTTTGTCAGTTTGTTAACCGTCCGTTCCATCGACCTGAAATCTTCAAGAAGTACGGCATCTACTATTGGAGTGTTGGCAACGAGTACAGTACACCTATTAATTCCAGTATTAATTCCTTCTTGATACTCAGTACTTCCATTGGTTTTAATTTTTTCAAACTCTTGTATCAGTTCACCAGCATCAATCAGTCTCATTATTCTCACTCCTCATAATAATTGTTTTTAATAACTGACACTTGCTCTTACCTCTAATTCAGGATCTGCAAATACTTCTTGAACTTTATCATTTGCATCCCAAAATTCTTTCATATACCCCACTGAAAAATCATAACCTAATGTTGGAGTGGTATTAAATGTCTTATTATACCAATACTCGTATTCTGCAATTAATTTCTTATGCTCATCAGTAAACACAAACTCAGGGTAATCTACAGGAGCATGTTCTTCTCTGCTAAATGCATCAAAAATATCATCTAATTTATTTCCAATAGGCTCCATATCTTTAATGAGAGAATCCCATCTTTCTTTTGTGACAATAGGATCTTCCCAGGTATCTGTATTATTACAAACGCCATCTAAATACTCTTCACTTTCATAATAATCTCTATAATTGGGAACTAATGCATATACTAATTCCCAGCTCTTTCGACCATAGGCCAGTTCAATTTCATTTTCTCTGAAATTCTCCCAAGCTTCTTGACAAGTTTCATTTTTCTTCTTCTTATAAATTGTAAAATCTAATCCCATTTTCTTTCTCCTTAGACCACTCTATTAAATCACTAAGATTTCGTATAGAAATACATTTCATTTGAGAACACTCTCTACAATTTCGCCATTCGCAACTATCAATTTTTTCACACCTTAAAAAGTCCTTAATATCTTTAATGGAGATAGCTTCTATTGCAGGTTGATTAATGATGGCTAATCTAATATCACAAACATTTATTGAATCATCTGGTAAATCACTTGGCTTACAGATATCATTATATAATTTATCTCTATCGATCAATATCATTTATCTTACCTCATAAACGTTTTTTATTAATTCATCCATAACCTTTTCATAATAGGCTTTCATATAATTCACTCCATCTTCAAATCCTTCTGTATATTCAGTAGTCGGTACAACTCCTTTAACCTTATATATCTTGATGACTCTTTTTACATCTTCTATTGGTAACCCGAATAATTCCATAGGATTATCTCCAAGAATGATGTGCAAGAACTCATTATCAACTAATGCGTAATTACGGGCTTTGCAATACTCCATTACCTGTTGGGAAGTTAGTTCACTATCGGGCATTGTTTCTATTGATAATAAGATTTCATCAGCAGAATAAGTTGTTTTGCCAGTCAGGGCTGGACTAAATAATGATTTAAGTTTATCTGCATCAATTTGTCTCATTTTCTTTCCTCCACTCTGTGATTACAATTGTCATTATTTCTTCAAATAATTGTGGATATAAATCTTTAGATGACTTGCACTTCTCTATCTTCTTTTCCAGCCACTCAATTGGAATAGCATTCGGTAATTTGGATTCTTTGTCTTTTTTATATTCCCAACTACTTACAGCATCAGAAGCAACGTGCAATAATTCTGACGGATCATGAGATTCCAAGAAACTACTAAGGTCGTCGAATAGATAATCCCATTCTTTATTGGCATACATCGGCATTTTTCTTCCTCCTTTATTTACAATATTATTATATAATAAAAAGAAGTAGTTTTAAACTACTTCTTATCAATAATCTGATCTATAACAGACTTGACATCTCCTAAAATTTCTTCTGTTGTCCATTTCTTTCGGTACTGCCCATAATCGTTGTCAGGCATATAGTCATAGAGATGAGCATAATCCCAACCGATCCACCACTTATTGTTACCGTATTCATTTTTATTTTCATCGCGAATGTAGCTGTTTTCATAAGTAATACCGCCATGAACGTTAATAGAATCAGATTCTTCTAGATCTTCTTCCTGGAAAAGACCATTAGCTTCAGCTGACGGTATACCAACATAAGCAGTAGGGTGAGTACCTAAACTCATAATTACATATTCATAACCTTTATATTCACTGTGGTCAAGCCATTCACGTTTCTCTTCATCAGTATAAACCATTTCTTTCATATTCTAGACCTCCAGCTCTTTCACAAACTTCTCACAAAACTTTTCATATATTTCTGGGTCATCGTAACTTTCAACCATCTTATTATAAGCCTCATCCCCAAGTCTATCAAATAAATCTTCTTCTCCGCTATGAAGATGAGTGAGAGTAGAATTATCACAAAGCATTTCATAGAAGTCATTAGCATAACAACCAGTAGATCCATCATTACAAGGGCAACACCATTCGTTACAGAACTGCTTACATCTCTCAGTTGTTAACTTATCCCACTGTCTATTTTTCATATTATACCACCTTTATTATACATTATAAAATAAAACCAATTAAAGCCAAAAGTAATCCACAACCAATAAAAATTTCAAAAATTCTCATTAACATTTTATACATTACCTCAGATGATTCTTTCTTCCAATCTTCTAATAACTTTTTATTTCTTGCCTCTACCAACTTTAATAAAAATTCCTCGTTTGTCATGTAGTACCACCTTTTATTTACATTAATATTATATGACAAATAAAAAGAAGTAGTAAACTACTACTTCCCACCATCTTCTGGGTTATATCTAGATATTAAGAAATTAGGTAAGCTTTCTGAATTGTAATTAACTCCAATAACTGATATTCTATAATTACCGGGCTTTAAATTAGTTGAACTTGGTAATGTAGTTTCACTAGTGCCATTATCCACAGATCAAATACATGTTCCTGTTGAAAAATCATTTTCATCAACTACACAATATAAATCTCTGGCTCAATCTCCACTATCTGCAGAGTATGGATATATATAAACGGCATCACTAGTAATTGGATCAAGAAAAACTCCATCTTCACCTAAATTAATGTAATTAAACATTAAATCCTTAGAGCTATTTATATCAGGAAAACGAGAAAACTGTAATTCTCCAATAGCCCTACTGGGGTTTTCTCCTGATATAGCCCGTCGATAATTTAATGCCCAGTTATTAATAATAATGAAATATTTTTGATATCTAGGTTCGATTCCATAAGCGAAATTTCCATACCCACTTCAGACTACATCATTATAAATAGGTAATTCTATTTGCTGAGGAGTAGCAAGCCGGGTTTTTTCTTCTACTGTAATAAAATAATTATCTAATAATACTTCATATTCCAAGTCATAATGATAATCTCTATGATATTTATCAGCAGCTATAAAAAACTCTTTATCGTATTCATTATGTGGAAATTCAATTTCTATTTTAAGGTTTTGTGGATCAATCATTGGATCATACTGAGGATTCGGGAGATCATCTATACTATCGAAGACAGTTTTACCGTTTGAATTACCCAAAAGCCATAAATAAATATCAGGGCTATCGATTAATCCCTCAGAACTCTCTACCGGGTTAAGTGGATATAAAAGAAAACCAATTTCATTTCAGGCCAAATTAAATTTCCACCCAACGTAAGCTTTGTCTTTATTTTCAACTACTGCACCCCTCAAGCTGCTGATATTTCCTGTGGGGATCTGATTTATAGTATCATATACGATTAGACCTTTTGTAGTAAAACATTTATCTATTAATTGATATGATGGCTCCTCTTCAGATGAAGATTGATTTTCATAAATGTTAATCTTTAAACTAGGGTAATTTTGAGTATTAAACCAATTTTTAAAATGTGGAATCCAATCTGGATCTACTGAAAATTTTATATATGCCATAAATTATCACCTCTATACATTTATTCTATAATTGGATCATCTGAAGGCGGCACTGGGAACGGTTCTACATATTCTAATTCTGTATTTATAGAAACAGTCTGTTCATGAACAAATTCATGGTCCAGGCCCATATAGATAGAATTTAGACTAAGGTTATATAAACTACTAACATCATATAACTTAATTATTTTTGGGTGGTTTGGGTCAAGTATACATCTATATAATCCCTTAGGAATTCCCATTACTTGAATGTAATTATCGCTTAAACTACCATTAGGCAGCATCCTATATAATTCAGCTAAGTAGACACCATCATGTGGCCACGTTCCTAGAGAATTTCCATTAAGGTATGTTATATTAAATGTAACTTTCCTTTCCCATTCTTCTTCAGTGTATGAGATTGGATTAAATCGAGGAGCGCCATTTTCAAACCAGCATAAGAATTCAAGATACTGAGAATTTCCTGCCTGATTAGGGAAATCATTTAAATTAATTCTAATATCTTTATAATCAGCCGTTGACTGATCTACACAATAACCATATCCATAAAGTGGTCCGATGTCTTTATCAATCTTAGCGCTATTATAATAATTAAATAAATCATTTACAGATCTAGTAATATACCCAGAATTATTAATTAACTGAGATACTTGTGTAGGTACTGTTATATCTACATATCTATTATGAGAAGCATCAAATAATATTGGTTGATTTACACCATTTACGTAAATATAATTAATATCATTTGAAATTTTTAACCGGTTAAAAGTTAGCCGACCGGATCCATTTTCTCAGGCTATTCCATAATTTAAATAAAGAACTTCTTCAGACTCGACATAACCATCTGAGGTAGTTATAAGAACGGTTTCCCTTGTTTCAAAGGCAATAAAGATTCCGGCCTCAGTATTCACTGGAAGAGTCTTTTTTCCATCGCGAGAAATTTTTTCTAGTGATATTATTTTAAAATAATCATCGACAACGGGTTCACCTAATGCCTCATCTAACGGATGGCTATATACCGCCCTAGCTTCTTTAGCATCTTTTAATAACTGATAAATCTCTCATTCTTTTGATAAAGTAGTTCAATCGCCGCCTCCTCCACGTATTGCGGTTATATCAACCTTAAATTCTACAACAGTATCACCAACTGGGGGAATAAGTGACTCTACTGCTTTTTCAAATTTTTCTGATGTAATAATAACTTCTCTAGTCTGAGAAGGATCAACCTCAGTTATTGTAGGGACTAAATAATCAATATAAATATTTTCTTCTGAGTGAAGATAATTTATTAAAGCTTCTCTATCTGCTAAGATCCCGGAATCAAGATAGCTCTCAGGGTTGGGCCACCAAGCGCCGACTCAAGAATTTCCATCTGAATCTTCATAATAATTGGTATTTATGGCTTCACCATCGAACTGGGGAATATCTTCAGTATTTTCAGTATAAAATAAACTGCACCAAACTCTATGTTCAATATCTTCAAAATGTATATCGTCTATTCCTAATATAAAATAAATTGGATTATCCTTATACCCGCCTAGCTCTTTGTAATAGATGGCCTGTCGATCAAAAAATTTTGAAGGTAAACCTTCTCATTCATCAGAGAAAACAGAATCTTTTATATAATTATAGAAATCACTATTATAAAAATCACTCTCATTTTTAACTGACACCATGTCACTTATTTTAAAATTGTAAGTCTTTTTTTCAAAGCCTAATTCAAGATATATCCGATAATTCTCTTTTAAATCTGGTCAACTTGCTGGAAAGAATTCACAGCATACTTGAGCTTTATCTGGATCAGAATTTGAGATATACCCATCATAATTACCAATTAGATTAACTGTAAATGACGGTAGGTCAAGTTCTGTTTCTTCAAAGTCTTCAATAACATTATAGCCCAAATCAACATTAACGGCTTTACCCAATTCTGAGCTTTCTTTTACTTCAGCAAGCTCATCATTAACAGTAATATTAATATTAACATTTTTATTACTATCAGGTTCATGCAGTACATTATTAACTGAAATAGAATCTATCTTACCACCAAATTCATCGACATAATCTTTGGTAGCTATAGTATCATCAACCTTAATATAAACTCAGCCGTCAGAAGAATCATCTAGAATAATTCCACTTCCAGGTTCTGTAGCAATATATCTTTCTTTGGCGTCAAGTACTTGTTTAATATAGTCACTCCAGGGTGCTGGGGCTGATTTAGTTTGTCCTAAAGATTTATCAACAACAGTATTACCTATAACTGTCTTGGCAATATTTCCATTAACATAATAAATTAACTGATACTGACCTGGACCTGGATATTGTGTATCAGTACTAGTTACTGTCCAATAGATATTTTCATTGTCAGTAGTAATTGGGGCTAAGTATGATTCCTTATCTACTGGTCTCCGGATAGCTAAAGAGAATTCTCCATCGCCATAATATTTCTTCCACTCCTTTACAATAGGGAATACAATTTGAAGAGTATTAGTAGTACCAACTACTGACAAATATATATTTTGAGAGGGTTTTATTTTTACTTGCTTCATCGGGATACAAAACTCCTTATATTTTTATATTTATTTTAGCAAATAAAAAGCTTCTTAGGGAAGCCTTTTTATTTTAGAACGGTAATGAGTCTTTTATATTTACATCATACCATTTTCTAGCGTTGAATTCTCTCTTACGGATTTTCTGGTAAGCAGAAGTAGGAGTGTAGAAACCCACCACTCTAGTATACTGATCTACTATTGGTTTACCACAGACTGGGCATACGGTAGTACCGATAGAAGAATGTTTATCCTCGCAGACATTAATCTTAGTATTAAATGCGAAGTAAATAACTCCTTGCTGGGCAACATAATTTAACATATCCCAGGCAGATTCTTCATTAGGGAACCTTCCTTCAATATTAATATGAGCTATGCATCCACCGCCACACTTCTTATCAAAAAGATTTCCCAGACGACACTTTTCTTGAATTGTACATTTTTCCATCAGCGGAATCCACTGATTTGAATAGATAAAATATTTATCTTGTTCATATAATAAATTATCGGCTGAGCAAATTACTCCTGCTGCATTTTCTGCTGGGATTTCTTCATGGTTGAATGTGAACTGTTCTTCTTTTGGAATATTATACTTTTCAAAGAAGTGATCTTTTACATCATTGAGGTTATCTAGAATCTCAGAAGCAAATTCTACGGCTTCATCTGAATAAGATTTATTTCCGAACTCATCAGTCTTAATGAGTCCAAACATATCCATTACTTCATACATCCCAATACCACCGATAGTACAGAACTGTTTATCTAATTCAAGAGCTCCTTCTTGATAATTAGGCAAAAGACCTTTTTCAATATTCCTCTTAAGGATATGCCTCATTGAGAATAAAGCCTTACAGTCAAGATCTACTCTGTTTCTTAGGATTTTAATATATTTAGATTTAGCCTTTTTTAATGAGGATTTATCCAATTTATTATGTTCAAGGGATTCATAAGCAATCCTGACAAAGTTAATGGTACTTACTCGGCATGATCCTACACTAAGAGCAGTTCCACCAATTGAGTTGATGAAGGCATCTAACTTTGAGGTATCACTTAGTAGTCTGCAGCAATTACTTAATACTCCAACATTGTCACTAACAAAGAAATTGCTGTCCGACCATTGCATGTTATGTTTTGAAGCCCAACGTGCAAATTCTTCATCTTGGAATTTACCATCTTTATATAATAAAGAATAAGTAAGAACTGGGAACGTAAACATATTTTCTTTACGAATATCAGCTACTACTTCCATGAACACTTTCTGAGCATGAATTAATTCTTCAATCTGTTCAATGGCTAAACTTCCATCAGGGAATTCTACTCCACCAAATAATTCGGTTAAATAAGGCCTATCAAAAATACTTACGTTAGTGAAAGCACACTGGTCAATCCTCATAAAAGGCTGATTGAGCCGGTAAATAAATTTCTGAAAATTCTGTCTAAGATAGGTATCTGGGTCTTTTAAATAATACCCATTTTCACAATCATGCTTCCAGAAATAATATGCCCAAATAATGACATTAGGTAAACCAACAGCTCCTGATTGTCTATTACTTAAAAAGGAAGTAAATTCAATAACATCATCAAAATAAGTAGTTAAATGCTTAGGCGGCTGGTGATTATAATTGGGTAAGAAGAATAATCCCTCTGTTGATAGCCGAGTTAAATCATTGGCCCAGCAATAGGGAATATAGCTAGCTGAAGTAGAATCATTCAAATAAAATCCCTTTGAGTATTCCTGTTCTAACCACTGACGGGCAGTCTTTAATCCCCACTTCTTCTTAATCTCTAAGAAGATCTTATTCAGGCCAAACAGTTTGTCTGAAGCTTTACCCTTTTCGGTCATATAAGATCTAATATCTCGGTGGGAAGCATTTGCATTAGGGTCTACTGTAGTATCAGCTAGGGTATCATTCTTAACAAAGTTAGATAAGAATTCTGAATAATCTAACTGTGAAGGATGGATTCCACTGAAATATTCAAAGTCTTCTCCATACTTATCTCGAAGAGTGTTTAGAGTTCTTTCAAAATCTTTATTCAGGTTAAGTTCGATCAACATTTTACTACCTCGGGTTATCAAGAGCCATTCTTAGGGCTTCAACATAATTATAAACTTTATCATCAATTACTGCAAATGGGGCTTCTTTGATGTTATATTTTTCTGATGCTAAATAAATTTCATCAGGGTTTTCTATTACCTCATATTCTAAATTAGAATCGGACAATTTCTTTACCAAAATCCGACACTTTGGACAATTTGTGCTATACACTTTCATCATAAGTATCTATCTCCTATATCTAAGAGGCCTAAGAATTATTTTCTTGGTCTCTAATTAAACTTTGGGTGGCGTCGCCATAGGCATAAATTTTCCCCTGCCTATCATAAGTTATATTAGATGATTTTACATATCTTCCAACATAACCCTTCTTTAAATGAGTAGCCTGAACCATGTCAGTAAAATCGTCACACCACCCAATGATTATATTATATTTATTTCTAACTTCTATTCTACTACTCATATTTTTCAGTTAATAACTGGTGAGATTTATTGACTTCTACCTCAATAACATAAACTAAATTATTATCGGCATGCATCTCACTTCTAATTTTACAAATATAACCATTCCTTACAA
>Ga0247611_10000565_pt1 | contig 74567 bp, 75 predicted proteins | sample 177DNAGHGhighgp2_FD_192422 | JGI IMG/M metagenome (GOLD analysis project Ga0247611, IMG submission 192422) | Sheep rumen microbial communities from Palmerston North, Manawatu-Wanganui, New Zealand - 1770 DNA GHGhigh gp2 | ecosystem: Host-associated > Mammals > Digestive system > Stomach > Rumen... | reverse complement strand
CCGCCAGATGTGTTAACTTGTTAAAGAAAGTCCCCTCATCAACGTGAGGGGATTTTCTTATATCCCAAAGAGAGACTAAGAGTAAAATCCCAAAGTTCGTTGGTTAAAAAATATGGTAAAAAGCAGATACAAAAAAATCCCGCCATTTTTCATGACAGGACTTTTGTATTCACTGATTTATGGGAACAAACTTATATCCTAACAACATATCCCACAAATGATAAGGTTGAATATAATATAACACAATCATTGATGTAAACAAACTAATAAATAATATAAGGCACACCACCTTATGATTAACATATTTTGTAAAACCGCAAAAAAATATACAAGCAACACCGAATGCTTTGTATATAAAGGCATATTCTTGCAACCAAAAGGGAACACTGTCACCATTATCAGCTATGCTAAACAATACTTTTAAGCATACGGCTAAAATTCTTATAGCATATATACATACAACAATCCAAATTAATACAAAAAACAAATCTCGATTTGTAATATTCCTTTTATATTTATATATCATACCCCAGTATCCTATTAATTATATAAGGACATAATAATTTATAAATAATACACTAGCAACAATTATTTAATAATATTAGACAGCATACCGTTAATAAACCTTCCGGCTACCGGCTGGGTTATATTTTGTCCGTAATTTCCTACATATCCTTGTGGTTTATAGGAAATATATTGATTTACCGGATTAGTAATTGAATTAGAAATATAACCTGATGATCCACCTATAATTGCATCATTAATCTGATTTATCGCATCACCTTGAGAAGCACCCAAACCGGCTAAACTTCCGCTGATAATAGGATTTTGCAAAGCTTCTCCGACATAATTTAATATCGGAATATTTCCCATGATGTTGGTATGATTCATCGGTGAAGCAATAGAACCTATATCAGTCATGGTTTGCATCATTACCGGTGCATTTTGATAGCCTTCTGCAACATTGTTTCTTCTGGCATCACGAGTAATGTTATAACCTCGTCTGGCGGCTGACAAGGCTGTTTCTCCGGTTTTATTCCAATTAGAATTTAATGAACCCAGGGCATAACCGATACCTCCCATTACTCCTTCAATCTCATCAGCCCATCCGGCAGATAATCCTTGTTGTAAAGCAGAAGAGGCATATTCTCCGTTACGTAAGGTTTTATCAACTAATGTTTCTTTATTATCAGTCGTAGGTAAAGCTGTATTACCCGGATAAGCTGCCAATTTATTATAATTGTCATTATCTAATGATTGTAATCTCGGGTTAGGAGAGTTTTCATTTGGCACATCAATATATTCATATTGAGGATTAAATTCATCAAAATCTTTAACCGGCATCATATAATACCAAGAACTTTGACCTGATTTAGGGTTTTCGCGTTTTATCGGCAATAATCCGTTAAAACGTTTATACAAATCATCATAAATATCATTCATTTTATTTTTCCTTTCATTGACGTTATAAAAAAAGGAGTTCTAAAAACTTAGAACTCCGGTTAAAAAAAATATGGCGAAAAACGGGCAATAAAAAATCCCGCCATTTTTCATGACAGGACTTTTACCCACTCATCAACCATACCTATCCTTATAACACCGAGCGACGCTATAGTCAATATACCCTCCTGAAATATCCCCAAAAAGTTGATATTTTCAAATTATTAGCTGCGAATAAATTGTGAAATTTATGAGCCGATTATGTAATAAAATCAATATTATGTGAAACAAAAAAATGGGTTGTGAAAATCCACAACCCATTGAAAATAAACGATTTTGACGGCTCGTCTGATTAACGTTTTGATAAGATGTTAAAGCTTTTTATACTGAAAAATCAATATGTTACATCCTTAAAAATTCTATGTGAAAGTGCTGTGAAAGAGTATGTTTGTTCCTCTAAAATTTTCGCGTTGACTTTTGAAATGTAAAAATTATTATTGACTAAAATAGTGAGGTAAAAATGAGAAAAATATTGTTGTTTTTAGGTTCATTGATTTGCACATTTGATGTAACTGCTAAAGACGATATAACATATATTAATAAAATATCTGATGAAGTAAAAAATTGCTCACAACAATTTGAAATTAAGGAACAAGAATGCCCTGAATCTTGGAGTATGAAATGTTATAATCATTTAATGAAAACCAATCAAGATACTCAAATTTGTTATAAGCGAATCGCTGTAAAAATTTTTGAAAAATTTTACAATTTACCAAATGATGCGGCTAATAAAAAGATTGATGAATACAAAAATTTTATATATGATCAATATTCATTTATGTATTGGGAAACAAATTTTTGCAAAAAAAATAATTGTGGCATATCCCCAGATTTATATAGTGAATACGCCACAACACAAGAATTGCAATTTTATCTTAACAAGATGATAGGCTCTATATCATCTCGCCTTTAATATTGATTAAATCTATTTCGATGTCCTTGCTCAAATACTTTTTGAGATGTGCAGATATTTATCTTCAACGCTATGAACATTCCTAATAAAATTAGCTTTGATTGTATCATAGTTTTTATTTTGAAAAGCATTTAATGTCTGTGACCCAATCAAACCATCAGGTTTAACACCTAAAGCTTTTTGTAAATTTATGATGGCTGTTGGTTGTCCTTGCACAACACCATCATCAAAAACTATATCGGCAAACTCATCCGGTAATTGATTTATACTTGGTTTAAGCCAGTAATCCCTGTACAATATTGCTTGAGCTCTTTGTGGCGTTATGTTTATAATATCTTCCTTGGGATAATATTTTGAGCTAATACCATAGTTGGTAATTCCGCCTCTATCGTTAGGATGATTAGCAAACCCTCCTTCGTTAAATTTGGTGCGTTGCATAGCATGCTGAAAACGAGTATCACCAAGCATATTATCAATAAACTCTTTAGAGAAATCATTGCCATAAAGAGAATAATCAATCATTTTGCTTGTTTGATTCACATCATTTACTATATTTGGCAAAGTATTTTGTGCATACTGCATAGGTTGATTTAAGGTATTTTGCATATTCTCAATATTAGCTTCAATATTGGAGTTGCCAAAACCGTAATTATTAGCGGCATTATTACCCCAAAAGTTATTGCTATATTGCGGATAGTTTTCAGTAATACCTTGAGCGTTATAATTTTGCATCAGTTGTTTTTCGCGCTGTTGCCGAGCGGCTTGATAGGCTAACTCATCACGCAACGAAAATCCGTTATGATTCACCCCATAACTGTCAATACCGTTATCTCTTGTTTGATAGCCTAACGGTGAAATGTAATTTCCATACATTTGCATTTTATTTTTCCTTTCTATAAAAAAAGAGCTTTGAAAATTTCAAAGCTCCTCGGTTACCTAAAAAAATATGGCGAAAAACGGGCAATAAAAAATCCCGCCATTTTTTATGACGGGATTTTTACCCACTCATCCACCATACCTATCCTTGTAACACCGAGCGACGCTATAGTCAATATACCCTCCTGAAATATCCCCAAAAAGTTGAATATATATAACAATTATTATTTTTCGTTGTGTAATTAAATTTCATATTGTTAAAGCATTTTCTTGTTTTAGTTGTGCTGTTTTTTTTAAGCCTGATAATTTTGCACACTCTCATCTTTATCAAATAAATAGAGCAGGGTGCGCAAAGCCTGTCCGCGTTTGCTTTGCAATAATTTATCTTTATTGATAATCAGTTGCGTATCTTTATGCGCAATCAACAACAAATGGCGGTGATAATCCATATCTGCCAGATGAAAATCTTCCAGTCCGCTCTGGCGTGTTCCCAATATCTCACCGCCGCCGCGTAACTCCAAATCTTTTTCGGCAATCACAAATCCGTCTTCGGTTTGTTTCATTATATTCAATCTTTCAAAAGCTGTCTCGCTCAAATGACCGCCATACATCAACAGACAAATCGCTTGTCGATTACCTCTTTTCACTCTTCCGCGCAATTGGTGCAATTGTGCCAAACCGAAACGCTCGGCATGCTCAATTATCATCAAAGTTGCTTGCGGCACATTAACCCCAACTTCAATCACCGTCGTTGCCACCAACAAACGAAGCTCGCCACATTTGAAACGATTCATAACTTCATTTTTTTCTGCTTCTTTCATTTTGCCGTGAACTAAACCTATCTTGCCGCCGAATATCTGTTGTAAATCGGCAAACCGCGCCTCTGCTGCAGCCAAATCGGATTTTTCGCTTTCCTCAACCAACGGACAAACCCAATAAGCCATAATTCCGTCATTAATTTGTTTTTTAAGACCTTGCACCACATCTGGTAGTTTCGATAATGGAATCACTCTGGTATCAACCGGTTTGCGTCCTTCCGGCAGTTTATCGATAACCGAACAATCCATATCTCCGTAAGCACTTAATACCAAAGTTCTGGGAATTGGAGTTGCCGTCATTACCAAAACATCAACATTAATTCCTTTTTGTGATAACTTTAATCTCTGTTGCACTCCGAAACGATGTTGTTCATCAACAATTGCCAAATTCAAATTGTGATAAACCACCTCATTTTGAAACAAAGCATGTGTTCCGACAATAATATCAATCTTGCCATTAGCCAAATCTGCTAAAATTTGCTTGCGCTCTTTGGTTTTTGTTTTTCCGGTCAGTAAAGCAACTTTTACCCCGATATTTTCAGTCATCGGAGCAATGGTTTCAAAATGTTGTTGTGCTAAAATTTCGGTCGGAGCCATCAATGCCGCTTGTCCTCCGGTTTCCACAACATTCAGCATAGCCAACAGTGCTACAATGGTTTTACCTGAACCTACATCACCTTGTAACAAGCGCATCATTTTATATTCCGAAGCTTGATCTTTATAAATTTCCTGCAAAACTTTTTCTTGTGCTTCGGTCAATTTAAATGGCAGTTGTTCAATAATTTTTTGGCGCAAACGACCATCTCCGGAGATCGATTTTCCTTTTACCTTTTTTCGCTCTTCACGCACAATTCCCAAAGTCAACTGATTAGCCAGCAGTTCATCATAAGCTAATCTGGCGCGTTCTTTGGTAAAAGGTTGCAAATCATTTATGTTATTCGGGCGGTGTGCTTTCAATAATGCGCTCTTAAAATCAGGCCAATCTTTTTCTTTTATAAATTGCTCATCTAACCATTCCGGCAACTCCGGCAATTTTTTCAATGCTTGTGCCATAAATTTCTCCAGCATTTTATTGGTAATGCCGGCAGTCAACGGATAAACCGGCTCAATTTCCGGTATTTCCGCGGCATCTTTTTCGTTTAATATAAAATCGGGATGTGCCATTTGCAGTTGATTATTAAATTTTTCCAACTTACCGCTGATAATTTTGGTTGCGCCGACCGGCAGATTTTTAAGAATAGAATCTGCATACACCTTAAAAAATATCAAAGTCAGTTGTTCGGTATCATCTTCTACGATCACTCGATAGGGATGTTGGCGGCTTCTGGGGGGGATATGCTCCACTACTTTTACTTTAACCGTGCAAATCTTTCCGGCAATGGCATTTTGCAACTTTGGTCGATAACTGCGGTCAATAATATTTGACGGCAAATGAAACAATAAGTCAATAATACGCCTTCCGCCCAACAGATTTTCCATATATTTAAGCGTCTTCGGCCCCATACCTTTCAGCGAAGATAAATCGGCAAACAGCGGATATAAAATTTCCGGACGCACTGGAACAACCTTTCATTTTTTTGTAAAAATAAACTTGCAAATTACTTGCTCATTATATATAGTTTTTTCGCTTAAGTAAATAATAAGAAAAAAGTAATGCAGTATAATATTGATAAATATCTCGGACAAACCGTTGCTTCGCTTCCTCAAGGTGCCGATGCTCATCTTTTAGGGGAGTTTGCTCATACCTGTAATTCTGATATTCTCTATATTGTCCCCAGCGGAGTGGAATTGGCTAATGCCGCCGATTTACTGCAATATATGTTTCCTGATATAAAAGTGTTGCGTTTTCCGGCTTGGGATACCACCCCCTATGATCGTTCATCCCCCAATAGCGAATTGATTGCACAACGCGTGGCAACTCTGTCCGAATTAGCAATCAATCCGTCATCACCTTCTTGCCGAGTTATTATAGCTTCGGTGGGTGCGGTTATGCAAAAATTGCCGCCTAAAAAAGTTTTTATCAATGCTTTACGTGAAATTAAAGTCGGCGACAAATTAGTCTTTAATGATTTTATCCATTATGCCGCTATGAACGGTTATATGCGGGTAGAACAGGTTTTTGAGGCCGGAGAATATGCCTTGCGCGGCGATATTATTGATATTTTTCCGGTCGGAACATCCGAGCCTTTGCGTATAGATTTATTTGATGATGAAGTTGAGCGTATTCGCACTTTTGATGTGATGAGTCAGCGCACCACCGGCGAGTTGACTTCATATTTATTTAAAGTTATGAGCGAAGTTGTGCTTGATGATAATACCATTGCTTCTTTTCGTTCGCAATATCGTGAAGCTTTCGGTTCGGGCAGTATTGATGACGAAATTTATAATTCTGTTTCTGCTAAAAACAAACATATCGGTATGGAAAATTGGCTGCCGTTTTTCTACGATAATCAGCTTATCAGTATATTTGATTATCTTCCCGCCGCCAAAATTATTTTATCTGATGAAGTAAACGAAGCGATAATTTCCAAAGAAAACAGTATTGCTGATTATTATAAAGCACGCTTGGAAGCCCTGAGTATTAAATTACCCGATGCTTCGGAAACTTATCGCCCGGTTGCTCCGGAACTATTATATTTGCAATCAACCAAACTCAATCAAATATTTTCTCATCGCCAAGCTGTAAAATTTACTTCGCATAATTTACCATCTTCAGCTGATGTTGTTGATTGTGAAGCTATGCCGATGCGTTCTTTTATCGGTGTGCAAAAACAGGAAACTGCCGAACAAACTTATGCTGAATTACGTGATTTTTTAAACTCCAATCATCAAATGTCTCGCATTATTGCTTGTTATTCTTCGGGTAGTCGTGAAAGAATTTTTAATTTATTGAATGAACACTGTATCAACAATCTTGTCTTGAGCGATAATTGGACGGAAGCTCTTGCTAATGCAGATAATCATATTGTTTTAATCGTAATGCCTTTGCCCCATGGTTTTAAGGGATTCGGACTTTGTATAATTGCCGAAGCTGATATTTTGGGTGAAAAACTCACTCGCCGCAAACCTAAAAAAGCCTCATCACAAGATTTTATTGCCGATATTTCTTCTTTATCTCCTGGTGAATTGGTTGTTCATATCGACCATGGTATCGGTCGTTTCTTAGGTCTTGAAACTCTTTACGTTGACGGGGCGCCGCATGATTGCCTGAAGATTGAATATGCCGGCAATTCCAAACTTTTTGTGCCGGTTGAAAATTTAGATGTTTTGTCGCGCTATGGCAGTGATGATGCTCTCGCTGAATTGGATACTTTGGGTGGCACGGCTTGGGCGGTTAAAAAAGCTCGGGTGAAAAATAAAATTCGTGATATCGCCGAAAAACTTATCAAAATTGCCGCCGAACGCAAACTCAAAAAAGCCGAAACTTTTATTCCTCCGGTCGGTGTTTATGAAGATTTTTGTGCTCGTTTTCCTTACAACGAAACCGATGATCAACAAAATGCCATTGATGATGTTATTGGTGATTTATCAGCCGGAATACCTATGGACAGATTGGTTTGCGGGGATGTCGGCTTTGGCAAAACCGAAGTGGCTATGCGTGCGGCTTTTGCGGTTGCCGCATCTGGAGCTCAAGTGGCCATAATTGTTCCCACTACTTTGTTGGCTCGGCAGCACTATTTAAATTTTCAGCAGCGCTTTGCCGGTTTTCCGATTAAAATAAAAATGCTTTCTCGTTTGGTTTCGCCCAAAGAATCAGCCGAAGTTATTCAGGGGCTTAAAGATGGCTCGGTTGAAATCGTTATCGGAACTCATGCCTTGCTTTCGCAAAAAATTGAGTTTTGCAATCTCGGACTTTTGATAATTGATGAGGAGCAACATTTTGGTGTTGCTCATAAAGAAAAAATCAAACAGTTGAAATCGGGAGTGCATGTATTAACCTTGACGGCAACCCCCATACCGCGCACCTTGCAGTTGTCTTTAACCGGTGTTAAAAATTTAAGTGTTATTGCTACTCCTCCGGTTGATCGTCTGGCGGCACGTTCTTTTGTAATGCCCTTTGATAAAGTGATGATAAAAGAAGCAATTTTGCGTGAAAAGAATCGTGGCGGACAAACCTTTTTTGTCTGTCCGAAGATTGCCGATATTCCTCAGGCTGAAGAAATTTTGCACGAGATCGTTCCTCAGGCCAAAGTGTTGATTGCTCACGGGCAAATGCCGGTCAAACAACTTGAAGATGTTATGAATGATTTTGCCAACGGGCAGGGCGATATATTGCTTTCCACCACCATTATCGAATCCGGTATAGATATGCCGCAGGTCAACACCATGATAATTTATCGCGCTGATATGTTCGGGCTTGCCCAACTTTATCAACTTAAAGGTCGTATCGGACGCAGCAAAGTCAGAGGTTATGCTTATTTCACCACTCAACCCAAACATAAGCTTTCTGAAATTGCCACCAAGCGATTAACCGTATTGCAGTCATTAGATACTTTAGGTGCGGGATTTTCTCTGGCCAGTTATGATATGGATATTCGCGGTTCCGGCAATGTTTTGGGTGAAGAGCAGTCCGGTCATATCAAAGATGTCGGTATTTCCTTGTATCAACATTTGTTGGAAGAAGAAATTACCCGTTTACGAGCTTCTTCATCAGGTGAACAACCAAAACAAATTCGCGAATGGGCTCCGCAGATTGCTATCGGTATCCCGATTATGATTCCTGATGACTATGTGCCTGATTTAGGCTTGCGTTTGGGATTATATAAACGTATCGGTGATATTGAAACCGCGGAAGACATTGCCGACATGCGCGAGGAGCTGATTGATCGTTTCGGTAATCTGCCTAAAGAAGTTGCCAATCTGTTGGCAGTGGTTGAAATCAAGATATTGTGTCTATCTTGCGGTATTGATCGAGTAAATGCCGGTGCTAAAGGAGCTTTAATCGGCTTCCGTAACAATGTTTTTGCCGAGCCGGAAAAATTGATGAATATGGTTCTTTCATCTTTTGGTACGCTTAAAGTTCGCCCCGACCAGCGTCTGTTTATCGAAAAAGATTTATCATCTTACGAGGTGCGGGTTCAAACCATCAGGCAAACTATTGCTCAAATAGCCGCATTGCTTAAATAAGCATAAAAAAATATCGAGGTATGATTAATCATAGCTCGATATTTTTTTTAATTTTTGGTGCGGTATTTTTTTACCCAGCAGAAGAATAATTCCTCGGCCACACCATAGTTTTCAAGCAATTCTACTTTTTGTTGCCACTGTTTAATCTCTGCTATACCGCTGGGTTTTTGTGCATAAAGCTTACGCAACTCATCAATTTTGTGATCAACAAATCTTGAGTTGGCATCGTTCAAATCATAAGCTTCTAGCAATTTAGCTCTTAACAGAGAGCAATTTTCCTGTCTTTCAACATTTTTTCTCTCTCCGGCAGCAACTCTCATTGCTAATTCGGTTAATTTTGCGGAATTTATTGTCTCGCCATCATAAACTCCCAAAATTTCTTTTAATGATACTGTTTTCATTTTGTAATATTATTTATTAATAATTTTTTTAGATAACATTTGATATAATATAAAAAATTAAAAATCAACTAATTTTGTGAAAAATATATGAGTTGGGAAAATAATAAATTTTATAATCTTAAAATCGGTTTATGGCAAAACGGTCGTGTTGTCTATGAACGAGCCGCTGTTCGTAGTATAAATGAAAAAAAAGGCATTTATTATTTTGAGATTTTCCTCTATCGTTGGCAAAAAGCATCAACTTATGATCAAGGTTTTATCCAAGATATTTATGATGAGCTGACCGGTAAAAAATATACCGAAATGCAGGATTTTCTTGATGACTACATCGGTAAAAAAGATTCGGAAGAAGTTCCTCAAGAAACTTTGCAAAAACGCATTGATGTCAGTCGCGACATTCTCAAACCTCTGTGGAACGAACTTTGTCTGATGTTGTTTATGGCTCGTCTGGATATTGATAACGAGCAGTTGAAAGAAAGCGTGATATATGATTATATCCAAACTCATCTGCTTGAGCCGGAGCGTGTTACTCTTGCTTATGTTCGCAAATATTTGAATAAACAAGTGTTGACTGCAGATGATTTTTATCAGTCTTTAGCTTATCTTAAAGACCAGAATCCGGATAAAATTGCCGAGATTTATCGCACCATAATGCGTATCTGTTTGTCTGACGGACGTTTGCATTATATTGAAAGGCTTTATTTAGCGGAAATAGTTCAGTTTTTCCGCCTGCAAAATATCAATCTGCTCTAAAGGAAAAGGGCCGTCTCACGACAGCCCTTGTTTTTTCTCTTCTCTTCTCTCTTTAAAGGAGCTTTAATAGCATCACACGATACTTTCCCAGCTCTTTTAATGAAACCGGTTCCATCAAAACAGCGAAAGCTTCGCTTAAAGATAAAACCGTCCTGGCCGCCAGCGTCGTGGCTAAGTTCGGCATCATTTTGAGGGTTGACACCTCATTAAATGCCGAAATTATTTCATTATTACTTGCCCTCTTTTGGTGAGCCAACTTAATCATTGTTTTTAGAAAAGTCGGCCGCTGCGGGTTGTTTTGTTGAAGAGCGATATCCCGCTCGCTAAGCGGGAGTTCTTCAAGCGCTATACGCCGAACATCACAGCTCATAACGCACCTCCTTCCGCCGCAAGATACTGCGGAAAATTGTACACCACAGTACTCAAAAATAGTGGGTACAATTCGTGCCACTCCGTGGCACTTATTTTTCTCGCGACTCTTCCAAGCCGGACCGCCGGGGTTTCATCAGCAATCCTTCTCGGAGCTAATTGTCGGGGCCATCTGCTGGATGCGACCATTAACCCCGAGCGTTCATGTACCCGCTTCAAGGAGCATTTGGCGGCATAGACTTTAACCCACGCCTCTGTTATGGCGTCGAGGTTAAAACCTCGGCGCTTTTCATCTCTCACCCAAGTGTCCAAGTGAAAGACAAAAGCTTGTGTTCTTGCCTCTTCCGCTGTCGGGAAAATAAAATTTGTTTTTTCTGCCATTTTTTAATTTGTCGAGTTATTAAGCATCCGACACGTCGCTTTTAATAAAAATAAAAAATTAATAATAAAAATTGTTCCAACTTTAACATTTTTTGTCCAAACCGTCAACCCTAAAAAAACAAAAAAAAGCACTTTCAACTCCATGAAAGTGCTTAAAGCTTGATTTTTATAGCAATAAATTTATTGCATATTCACCAATACAATTTCGACTCGGCGATTCTGCTCACGTCCTGCCGCAGTTGCATTGCTGGCAATCGGATTAGATGAGCCTAAACCGGTTGCTTTCAGGCGATTCGCCGCCACACCTTTCAAGCTCAGGAAATCAGCCACGGCATTAGCGCGTTTTTGCGACAACGGATTATTGATGGCATCACTTCCGGTGCTGTCGGTATAGCCGTTAACATAAACAAGAGTCTTATCATATTCGGTCAACACTTTGGCAATCGAGGTAACCACCGGTTGAAACGATTGTTTAATATAGGCTTCGTTAGTGTCAAAAGTGATGTTCCCCGGCATAACCAAATAAATCTGTCCGTTTTCTTCTCTGACTTGAACTCCTGTTCCGACCAATTCTTTACGCAATTTGGCCGCTTGATAATCCATATATCCGCCGGTTCCGGCTCCCGCCAAAGCTCCGACACCCGCACCGATTAAAGCACCTTTTTTACCGCCGGCCAAAGCACCGATTCCGGCACCTACCGCAGTTCCGATACCTGTTCCCCAAGTAGTCTTTGCAACTTTCGATTCGCCGGTATAAGGATCGGTGGCACAAGCACTCAGCATTGCCAAGGCTACCGCTGCACATATCAATTTTTTCATTATTTTACTCCTCTGGTTGTTTAATCATTTCATCTGCAGTTGTCACTTTTGCTTCCGGTGCAATCTTCTTTACCAAGCCTGACAACACATTCCCAAAACCGACTTCCGCAAATTCAGTTACATTGTTGTTAATAATATATTTTATACTCTCCTGCCATTTAACTGTATTGGTAATTTGTTCTTTAAGCAACTGTTTTATTTCATTTATTCCATCATAGGGGCGGGCAGTCATGTTGCTGATAACTTTGATTTGCGGCACACTGATTTTGGCTTGATTGATAATATCTTCCATCTTATCTGCCGCACTTTGCATCAAAGGCGAGTGAAAAGCTCCCGATACATTTAAGGTAATAGCTTTGCGAGCTCCTGCTTTCAATGCTTCTTCTCCGGCATGAGCAATTTCTTCTTTCCCACCCGATATTACAATTTGAGCCGGAGCATTAGAATTGCCTACATAACAGCCGTTCAATGCTGCAATTTGATTAACCTCGTCATAATCCAAACCGATTATCGCCATCATTCCGCCTTGATTTTGTTCACAAGCCTCCATCATATATTTTCCGCGCAGTTGCAACAATTTTGCCACATCTTCCAAGTCAATTGCTTCGGCTGCACACAATGCCGAGTATTCGCCCAAAGAATGTCCGGCCGCAAATTTTATGTTTTGCATGTCAAACAGCCCCGTATCCTTAAACACTTCAAAATAAGCCATCGATACTGCCATAATTGCCGGTTGAGCGTTTTCGGTCAGATTTAGTTTTTCGGCATCACCTTCAAACATCAGTTTTGATAAGTTATAATGCAAAGCTTCGTCAACTCGCTCAAAAACATCTTGGGCAATCGCAAAATTATCATATAAACTTTTGCCCATGCCGATTTTTTGGGAACCTTGCCCCGGAAAAATCAATGCTTGTGATTTTATTTTCATGATTTTCTCTTATATTTTTTTGAAAATAATTGAAGCGTTAGTTCCGCCAAAACCGAAAGAATTGGACATCGCAACTTTAACTCCGCATTTTTTGGCCTGATTTGCCACTAAATCTATGCCTTGAGCCTCCTCAATCGGATCATTCAAATTCAAGGTCGGCGGAATAATTCCTTGTTCAATCACTTTGGCGCAGAATATTGCTTCAACCGCACCTGCCGCACCTAACATATGTCCGATTGCCGACTTGGTTGACGACATTTTCAAATTATCACAACCGCTAAACAGTTCATTTACCGCCTTGGCTTCCATTGCATCACCGATTATGGTAGAAGTGCCGTGAGCATTTATATAGTCAACTTCTTCGGGTTGTAATTCAGCTTTTCTTAAAGCCTCCTGCATGGCGCGTTTCGCCCCGTTACCGTCAGGTGCCGGTGAAGTAATGTGATAAGCATCACCCGAACAACCGTATCCGCAAACCTCAGCATAAATTTTAGCCCCTCTGCTTACAGCATGTTCATATTCTTCCAGTACCATAACACCGGCACCTTCGCTGATAACAAAACCGTCATGACCTTTATCCCATGGGCGAGAAGCTTTTTCCGGAGTATCATTGTAACTGTGCGATAAGGCACGTGATTGCATAAAACCTCCCACAGATAAAGGATAAACCGCGGATTCTGAACCTCCCGCAACCACCACATCGGCATCATTCAACACAATGTTTTGATAAGCGCTGATAATTGCATGAGCGCCGGTAGCGCAAGCCGTAACCGTTGCCATATTAGGTCCCTTAAAACCATAACGCATCGACACATGTCCCGATGCCATATTGATAATGCTTGAAGGAATAAAAAACGGATTAATCCGGCGCACTCCCGATTCGTTTAAAGTAAGAGAAGTTGCATAAATGGTTTTAAGCCCGCCGATCCCCGAACCGATAATCACACCGGTGCGATTTTTTTCCCGTTCATCTTCAGGTTGCCAATTTGCATCTTTAACCGCTTCATCTGCCGCCGCCAGAGCAAATAATATAAAATCATCAACTCGGCGTTGTTCTTTAGGTTCCATTATTTTATCGGGATTAAATTGTCCTTTTTCCGTTCCGAAAATTATTTGACCGGCAATTTGTGAAGTGCAATCCGAAGCGTCAAATTTTTCAATTTTTTTTATGGCTGATTTATTTTCAATCAAAGAATTCCATGCCAAATCAACTCCTTCTCCGAAAGGTGTTAATGCCCCTAAACCTGTAATAACAACTCTTCTCATAATTACCGTCCGTTAATATTGATTGCTAAAAAACAAGCGTAAATTAACGGCAATAATCATCAAAGTCAACCGCTCAAACTTAATATTACGGCTTTTTAACATTATGTGATTAGCGCAGATATTCTTGTAAGATTTTAGGAGTTAAAATCGGCGGTAAAGTCAAATAATCATCTGATTTACCGTCGTAATATATATATAACGGAACTGCGGCGCGATGATATTTTTTTAATCCTTCCGCCGCTTCGGGATTAAATTTGGTAATATCGGCTTTTAACAGTAAAATATTATTAGCCTTAACCAAATCAACCATAGTATCCGAATATAATGAAGTCTTTTTATTTACCAAACAGGTTATGCACCAATCAGCGGTGAAGTCAATAAACACCGGACGACTATTTTGTAACGCTTGTTCAACCTTTAAGTGCGAATATTCCTGCCATTGAGTATGACGTAAATTCAATTTTGTTCCCAATTGTGTACATAACAGCCATCCCAACCATAAACAGGTTAATAACAAAGGTATCCCTAAAATCATTTTAACCATCCTCATCCATCTTCCCGGACGTGGCATAATTTTTTGCATTGCCTTAGGATATAAGGTCAATAATGCAAAGGGCAGGGCATAACCTAAACCCAAACTCAAAAACATCGGAAAATAAATATGTGCGGGAGCCACAATTGCATAACCTATTACCGCGCCCATAAACGGTGCAGTGCAAGGACTGGCCACCAATACGGCTAAAATTCCCGAAACCAAAGCATCAACTTGACAATTCTTAAAACGTAAATTTGTCAGTTTACTCAACCATCCGCCGTGCAGATTAACCAAATCAAATGCCATTAATGTCAGCCAGACAAATACTGCTAACATTATTCCGACAAACCATGGGCTTTGCATTTGGAATCCCCAGCCTAAATGAGGATTCGTTTTTCTTAACAATAATAATATTCCCGCCAAAAGCAACATTGATAATATTATTCCGGCAGTATAGAAAAAGGCTTCGCGAATTCGAGTTGCGCCGTTCGCTTTAAGACAAGCCATTATTTTCAACCCCAAAACCGGCAAAACACAAGGCATTAAATTTAGTAATAAACCGGCGATAAAAGCAAAACAAGCCGTTTTAAGCCAGTTTACTTCTTCAATCTCCACCCCGGCAAAAGAACCTTCAGCCTCGATGATTTTTTGATTGAATATAGTAGAATCCGTTGCTTGAACGGTTAGTTCTCTGCTTTGCGGTATACATTCATCACCGGCACAAGCCTGCCAATCTATAACGGTTTTTAATACCTTATCGGGATTGTTGGTTTTAATTGTTGTTTTGTAAAAGAATTTGTCTTCATATCCGTCATAAATAAATCCGTTGTCATCAAATACTTTCGGTTTACTGAAACTTTGTTCTATCACCGTTTCCCCACCGGTCAACTGCCAATTTATATGTAAGGGACTACCGAATTCCTGTTCATAAGGAGCAAAAATATGCCACCCTTTTTTGATATTAAACTCCAATAAAATTTCTCGATTTCCGTTGTCATCAAATCGGCTCCAATTTTTAATGTCAACTTGTGCATGAGCCGAAAACGCCCACACAAAAAAGATGCCGACTATTGCAACTAATGATTTTATCCGCATGATTATTTGCTTTTTTTGGCAATATTCAGTTTATAGTAAGCTCGCGAAATTATAATTAATGCCTTTATCAAACACCAACACCCCAAAAGAATTGCAATCGGCATAAAGGCAAAAGGCATAATACATAAAATTACAAAAGCCGTCAAAGTTTCGAAACCTTGAGCCAATCCTCCCAAATAAAACGGCGAGGCTTTAGGGTCAGCCGATTTTTGATCGATTATTCCGTAAACCAGCATGGTGGTTGCCGAAGCCATAAAGGCAAAAAGTAAAAAACAAGCCGCTTGAGTATTGGTTTCATCAGCCAAAGCAAAACCGAAAATTACTCCTCCGTAAAATATAAAATCCAAAGTTGCATCAATAAATTTGCCAAATTCGGTAACTCCCTTGGTGCGAGCAACCGCTCCGTCCAACATATCACAAATACGATTAATCAATATGCAAACTAACGCTTCAAAATACATATTCATAGCCAAAAAATTAACTGCCATCATTCCGATTATAAAGCCAAATACGCTCAAATCGGTCGCGCTTATTTTGGTCTTAGCTATTTCTTTTCCCCAGGAGTTGATTTTTTTTTGCCACTTATCTTGGATACATTTCGAAGTTTTACAAAACTCGGAATTATTAAATCTGGCAATCAGTTCATTGGTTTTTCTTGAAATTTGTTTAGTCATAACAATCTTCTCTCTTAAAATATTGACATTAAAATTGATTATAATATAAAACAAGTTTTATAAATTGTAAAAACCAACTTAATATTTATGCAAGGTTAATATGCGAATTTTTCATTACGTTTCAATAGTGTTGTTTACAATAATCGTCGGAGCATTCATTTATCAATACTCACCGCACTATTATATTATCAAAGGCAAAATTTTCGGTACATATTATAATATAAAGATTAAAACCGACAACAAAGATGCGCGCCTTAAAGATGAAATAAGCCAAAGGCTTGCTGAAATTAATTCTTTGATGTCAGTTTTTGAAAAAGATAGTGAAATATCGCTTATCAACGAAGCTCCGGCCCGACAAAAGATTGAGCTTTCTTCCGATATGAGTAAGGTCATTAAAGCGGCTGATAAAGTTTATCGGCAAACTGATGGTTATTTTGATCCGTCTTTGGGCCGATTGATTGATTTATGGGGATTCGGGGCTTCATCTGCAAGAGAACCTTCTGATGATGAAATCAAACAAGCCCTGAAAAACAGTGGTTTTAATAAATTGAAATTTAGCAGAGATTTTCGTTATCTTACCAAAACCAATTCGCAAATTATGCTTAATCTCTCTGCAATAGCAAAAGGTTGGGCTGTTGATGAAATAGCTGCATTATTAGATAACAAAGGTTATAATGATTATGTCGTTGAAATCGGCGGTGAAATCAAAACTAAAGGTTTTCGCGAAGAAAATGGCGAAGCTTGGACTATCGGCATCAATCGTCCCACCGCGCATTCTTCCGATAATATTATGGTTATTTCTTTAAGTAATATGGCCGTCGCCACCTCCGGAAATTATCGTAATTTTTATTCGCATGACGGACGAGTTCTCGGGCATACTATTTCTCATCAAACTGGCGAACCTGTCGAAAGTGATGTTGCATCGGTAAGTGTGTTTCACGATTCTTGTATGATGGCGGATGCCTACGCAACAGCTATAGTTGCCATGGGAATTGAACGTGGTTTGCAATTTGCAAATCGTCACAATCTCAAAGTTATGATTTTTGATAAAGACTTAAAACGTTATTTGTCAGATAAAGCCGCACAAATTTTATAGGAAATTAAATGGTTGATATCACAAAAACAGGCCGGATAACGGCAGTTGAAAAAAAATCGTTGCAGGTTGAGTTGCAGACTTGCTCGGCTTGCGGTGATTGTTCGATTAAATCATCTTGCGGTTTACGCGAATATCGCACAAATGTTATTAAAATTGCAACCGATCAAGCTTCATCTTATCATGTAGGAGACAATGTAGAAGTTTCATTAAGTTCTAAAAATGGGATTATTGCCGTTATCATAGCTTTTGTAATTCCGTTAATACTTTTAATCGGAACAGTTATATCTGGGTATTTATACAGACTTAATGATATTCAAAATTGTATATGTGCAATAATTATCTTGATTCCGTATTATTTTGCATTATTCTTAAGCAGACGTATTTGGGAACGCAAATTTTGTTGCACACTAAAAAATTACCAGTCAAAGGACTAATAATTCATGGATAAAATGATATTGATAAATATTCTTGTTTTGGGAGGAGTTGCTGCTGTAGCAGCATTGGTATTATATTTTATTTCACGTCGTTTCAAAGTAGAACCGGATGTTGTTGCTGAAAAAATTGCCGCAATCCTGCCTCAGGCTAATTGTGGAGGTTGCGGTTGTGCTGGTTGTGCCGACTTTGCATCTGCTTGTTCCAAAGCTGATGAAGAAGGTTTTGCCAAACTTTATTGTCCGGTAGGCGGTGCCAAAGTTATGAGCAAAGTTGCTGCTATCAAAGGTTTTGTTGTCACCGATAAAAAGCCTTCGGTTGCAGTATTGCGTTGTCAGGGAACTTGTGTTAATGCTCCGGCTAAAATTACATACGACGCCGTTTCTTCTTGTCGTATTGCCAACCAAATCTCAGTCGGTACAAGCGGTTGCCCCAGTGGTTGTTTGCATTTAGGCGATTGTGTTAAAGTATGCCGTTTCGGAGCATTATCTTTTGATGAAAAAAACCAAATGCCGATTGTTGATATGTCAAAATGCACTTCTTGCGGTGCGTGTGTCAAGGCTTGTCCGCGCGGGCTTTTTGAACTTAGAGAATTAAGCGCAAAAGGTTCGTTGCTCTATGTTGCTTGCCGCAATACTCAAAAAGGAGCAATTGCCCGTAAAAATTGTGTGGCAGCATGTATTGCTTGCCAAAAATGTGCCAAATTGAATCCTGATATTAAGGTAGAAAATAATCTATCGGTAATTCCGCCAAATATCAATGCAGACGAATGGGGTACAAAATTATCATCGGAATGTCCGACCAAGGCCATTATTTATCGGGAGAAAGTCAATGACTAAAACTTATACTTTTCCAATGGGCGGAATTCATATTGAAAAACACAAAATAACTTCCGATTCATCAATTGAGTTTGCCGGTCTACCCGAATTTGTTACTATACCGATAAAACAGCATATTGGTGCCCCTTCTAAAATAATTGTAAATAAGGGTGATAAGGTTAAAGTCGGAACTTTATTGGCTGATTTTGACGGCATTGTTTCTTCAGACGTTCATTCGTCGGTATCCGGAGAAATTGTCAAAATGGAAGCTGTTCCTAATGCCAATGGTTATTACGAGACCATGATTACCATTAAAGTTGAAGGTGATGAGTGGGAAAATTCGATTGATCGTTCTCCCGAAGTTGTCCGCGATATTAATTACACAGCCGAGGAGATTGTTCAAAAAATTCGTGAAAGCGGTATCGTCGGTATGGGCGGAGCAGGGTTTCCGACTCCGATAAAAACTACCATTCCCGAAGGTAAAAAAGCTGAAATACTTATTATCAACGGCATTGAATGTGAGCCGTTTTTAACAGCAGATGATCGTCTTATGCAAGAATATGCCGAACAGATTATCATGGGGGCCAGGGTGCTTAATCGCGCTTTGGGGATACAAAATGCAGTTATTGCCATCGATGAAAATAAACCGAAAGCCATTGCCGAATTGCAGCGTTTAAGCAAACTTTATGTCGGTGTCAATGTTCGTGTTTGTCGCACTCTATATCCGCAAGGCGGTGAAAAACAACTTATTCGAGCCATTACCGGTAAAGAAATTCCTTCGGGTAAATTGCCGATTGATGTCGGTTGTGTAGTGCAAAATGCCGGCACAACTTTTGCCGTTTATGAAGCAGTTTTGAAGAATAAGCCCTTATTTGAGCGCATTATTACTGTATCAGGCAATGCTTGTGCCAATCCGGCCAATTATCGTGTCAGGATAGGTACTCCGGTTTCTTATCTGATCCAAAAAACTAAGACTGATATGGCAAATGTTGATAAGGTTGTGTTAGGCGGTCCGATGATGGGAACTTCCATCACCAATATTGACGCTCCGACCACTAAACTAACCTCAGGAGTTTTACTGTTGAGCGGAACAGAGTTTAGTAAACATCAGCAAACTAACTGTATTCGTTGCGGCAAATGTACTACCGTATGTCCGGCCGGTCTGCGTCCTTTTGCAATCAAAGATGCTGTTTTATATAATGGAGGTGTTGCCGAATTGAAGGAATTGCATGCCATGGATTGCATTGAATGCGGGTGTTGTGCATACAGTTGTCCGGCACATTTACCTTTGTTGGATTATTGTAAATTGGGCAAACAAGAACTACGAAAGAAATAAAATCATGCTAAAAGTTTCTACCAATCCTCATATTCAAACCAATCGTGATACCAAGTCATTGATGCTTGACGTCGTTATTGCACTAATTCCTGCAGCTATAGCCGCAGTACTGTTTTTCGGAATTGATGCTTTAAGAGTTATGCTGACATCGGTTGCCGCTTGCGTAATGTTTGAATATCTTGCTTGTCGCTATTGGCTTAAATGTAGCAACACTACTTGTGATTATTCGGCAGTTATTACAGGATTACTGTTAGCTTATAATTTACCCTCGACCATGCCGTGTTGGATGATTTTGATCGGTGCTTTTGTATCGATTATTATTACCAAAATGTGTTTTGGCGGATTAGGATGTAATATATTCAATCCGGCTTTGGCAGGGCGTGTATTTTTATTCATTTCTTTTCCGGTGCAAATGACTGTTTGGCCCACCCCTTACTTCGGACATCTTTTTTCACCTGATGGTGCTACCGGAGCCACTACATTAAGAATAATTAAAAGTATCGGCAAAGTCGGTGAAACTTCACAAGCCATGTATACACATAATGATTTGCCTGAGTATTGGGAAATGTTTTTGGGTAATACCGGAGGATGTATCGGTGAGGTTTCGGCTTTAGCCTTATTGCTCGGATTTATTTATTTGTTATATCGTAAAGTAATCAGTTGGCATATACCGGTATATTTTATCGGAACAGTAGTCTTGTTAACGGCTTTGTTGCATTGGTTAACCTGTGATGCTCGCTTTCTGCCTCTGGCGCATTTATTATCCGGCGGTTTGATGCTTGGAGCAATTTTTATGGCAACCGACTATACTACTTCACCAATGACCATAAAAGGAAAAATTATATTTGCGATTATGTGTGGATTGTTGACAGTAATAATTCGAGCTTTCAGTGCTTATCCCGAAGGTGTTTCTTTAGCTATATTAATAATGAATGCTTGTGTTCCGTTGATTGATAAGTATGCTGTTCAGCGTTATTTTGGGGAGAAAAAATAATGAATAAGGAAGTAGTAACACCGGTTTTTACTCTTACCGGAATAGCTGTTGTGATGGCTTTTATTTTAGCTACGGTTAACCGGCTTACCTCCGAACCGATTAACAAAGCCAAAAACAACCAGGAACTTGAAGCTATCGCTATGGTTACCGGTGAATTTGATAATGATCCGTTTGCTGAAAAAGCTGATATTTATACTCCCGATAAAAAACAAAGATTTACTATGTACCCGGCACGTCAGGAAGGAAGACTTAATGCTGTTGCAATCAAAAGTTATACCAACACCGGATTTGGCGGCAAAATAGAGGTTATGACCGGCTTTAATACCGACGGATCGATTAAGACTTTCAAAATAATTACATCTAATGAAACCCCCGGTCTTGGTTCTAAAACTGACGAGCCTAAATTCAAAGAGCAGTTGAACGGATTTAATCCGGCAAAACAAATATTAAAAGTAAAACAAGATGGCGGTGATGTTGATGCCGTCACAGCAGCAACCATAAGTTCCAGAGCTGTTCTGCGGGCTATTGAACGGGCTTTTGCTGCTTTACAAAACTTTAACAAGAGGGACGAAAATGAGTAACAGTTTTAATAATCTTACTCGAGGTATCATTAAAGAAAATCCCGTATTGGTGATGCTTTTAGGAATGTGTCCTACCTTGGGTGTAACCACTTCGGCTATTAACGGATTGGGTATGGGTTTAGCCACAATGTTTGTGCTTATAATGTCAAATAGTGTGATTTCTTGTGTTAAAAGGCTTATTCCCGATATAGTCCGCATACCTTCATTTATTATAATTATCGCTTCGTTTGTTACTGTTTTGGAAATGTTGATGCAGGCCTATACCCCTGTATTATATGCATCTTTGGGAATCTATATTCCTTTAATTGTGGTAAATTGCATAATTTTGGGGCGTGCCGAAGCTTTTGCTTCCAAAAACAGTATTTTTCAATCTTTATTGGATGCCATAGGTATGGGAATAGGTTTTACGCTGGCTTTAGTACTGCTGGGTAGTATCCGTGAAATATTAGGAAATGGTTCAATTTTTGGTTATTCTTTCATTTCGGAGAATGCCAGCCCGATGCTGTTATTTATTATGCCTCCGGGAGCATTTTTGGCTTTAGGCGGAATTATTGCTGTTGTTAACAAATTAAGAGGGGTAAACTAACATGACATATTTAATGATTTTTATTACCGGGATTTTTGTTAATAACATTATTCTTTCACAATTTTTGGGAATTTGTCCTTTTTTAGGCGTATCAAAAAAAATTTCTACGGCTTTGGGAATGGGAATGGCGGTTACTTTTGTTATGACATTAGCTACTATTGCCACTTATTTATTATATTATACTTTTCTCAAACCTTATGGTTTGGAGTTTATGAATACGGTTGCTTTTATATTGGTAATTGCTTCATTAGTTCAAATGGTTGAAATAATTTTGAAAAAAAGTTCTCCGGCATTATATGGTGCTTTAGGAATATTTTTACCGTTGATTACCACCAATTGCGCTGTTTTAGGTGTAGCTTTGTTGGTTGTTCAAAAGAATTTCACTTTAATGGGGGGAATTTGCTATTGCTTAGCTGCAGCTTTGGGATTTACCTTAGCTATAGTTATTTTTGCCGGTATCAGAGAACGTCTGGAGCGAACCAATATTCCTCACGTAATGCGCGGAACTCCGATTGTGCTGATAACTGCTGCTCTTTTATCCATGGCTTTTATGGGGTTTGCCGGAATATCTTATTGATACCTATTTTTGTTTTATAACCAAATCTTTAGGCGCTACACCTGAATGAGTGGCGTTCACCATAATCGTATTATCTAAAAGCATTCCGTCCAAAAGTAATTTGCCGGAATTACTACCGCTGACAATTTTCCTTATTTTGAGTTGTAACTTATTATCATTAAGCAAATTTTTATCAATCTCAAAAGTTACTTTATGAGAAGTATCTTTACTTTCCGACATATTGTAATGCAATAAATCATGGTTATTAACATTGAATACTATATCATAAGAAAGTGAATCAACCATTGTTTCAAATTCAAATTCGACAATTAAATTTGATAGAGGCGTTTCTGTTAATTTGAAATTTAATTCATCAATATAAAACTTTCCCAAAATCTTTTCATAATTTTCGGTATAGGCTGAAAAATCTTTATTATGAAGATGTTTACCGAGCTCATATAAATTATATTTTATATTATATTGCGGAGGAGTTGTAAAACTCTCATAAATATTTGAGTATGGTATCAGCAGATAATCAAAACTATTTCCATGTTTTTCAATTAAAGTATTATTATCTGCAAATAATGATCTTCCCAAACCAAAAGAGTGATGCGTTAATTTAATTTGTAATGCTTCTAAAATTGTCGGAGCTAAATCAAAAGTCGTAAACTTTTTATCTTTTTTTATTGTCAATCCTTGAGGAAGATTCAAAAAAACATTATAAACTCCATGATTGGAATGATCTTTTTTCGACAGTGGTTCTTCAATTTTATGATCCCCCACAATTACAATCGTCGTATTTTTGGCAATAGGTTGTTTTTCTAACCAAGTGATAAAATCATAAACAGCTCGGTCACTGCATACAAATGCATCGCGTATATCATTAAATTCTGCCTTACAAGATTTATCCAAATAATAATATCTTCCATGAGTATCAAGCGAAAATAAAGTTAAAACAAATGGTTGTTTTTGAGATAGTTTTTGCAATTCTTTTTTAGCTGCAGAAAACAAAGCCCTGTCATTTAATCCGTCAAAAGTTCCTTGATGTTGAGGTTGATTAAATTCCGGATATAATTTTTTCAATTCATCGCGGCCTAATATTGTTGAATAGCCGTGAGATTTTGCAAATATATCGGTATGAGAATATTTAATATCTGCAGCTTTGATAATTTCATTATGGTAACCGTTTTGTTTTAATATTTCCGGAAAGCATATTGCGTTAGGTAGAAAATATTTTGAATATCTTATATTGTTGTTAATACTTAAACGATAGGGAATAGCACAATGCATGGCTGTTAAGGCTGCAATGGAATAATCGGTCATTCTCAGTTGATAATTATTAGCGCTGTAATTGCCGGGTTTCTGTAAAGAAATTAAGTTTGGTATCAGATTCTGTGAATAATATTCTTCATTACTGAAATTTTGCTCAAAGCTCTCCATAATAATCAGCACCAAGTTACGCTTTTCTTTCGGAAAATTGAATTCAATCTCGCTGGGATTAACATACTCATCCTCATATAGAGTAGTTTTTTTAGTCATATAATATTGATATTCGGCAAATCCTGAAAAAAACACAATAAAAATCAAATCAACTATAATAATCCAAACTTGTTGATTAATATTGGTTTTCCATAAAACTAAAGGAAATACAATGGCAAAAAAAGATAATCCGATTATATAATCCTTAAATGAAATATTATTTTCTATAACATCCGGAGTTAATGTTGTGATGACATTTAAAATCTGTTCAAAATTAGCATAAGGATACAACCATCTCACATATATCAGTACAGAAGTTAATAACAAACATATTCCCAAACCAAGAGCTAAAATTTTATCAATTTTCATATCAATACCTCTTGGATTTTTTTAATTATTTCAGCAAACATTTCTTCACTCAAAACTCCGGTATTAATATTATAACGTGAGGTATGATAAGAATTTATCATTATCAAATTATGTTTATCCAAATGATGTATGGCCCCGTGAGCAAATTTAAATGTCGATTTTTTATATCTCAAAACTCCCAGCACCGCATTATGTGCAACCGTACCCAAGGTCAAAATAACTTTGAGATTCGGCATTGCGGCAATTTCTTGGATTAAAAATTGTCCGCAGGTTTTAACCTCATCACCGGTAACTTTATTTTGTGGCGGCACGCAACGCACCGAGTTGGTGATTCTTACATTTATCAGCTTAAATCCGTCATCAGCTCTTCTGGCATAATTACCTTCAGCCAAGCCGAACTTTAGCAAAGCAGGGTAAAGAATATCTCCGGCATAATCATTGGTAAAAGGCCGCCCGGTTTGATTAGCTCCGTGCAATCCCGGTGCTAAACCCACAATTAAAACTTGCGCCGACAAATCCCCGAAAGATGGAACCGGTGCATTATGATAATCGGGAAATTTTTTTTGATTTTCCGCACGAAATTCCACCAAACGAGGACAAAGTGAACAATTTTTTTGTGGAGCGCAACACATTGAGTTTCCAATCTTTCTGTAATAAACATCACTACATTAGCAAATTTATGTAAAAAAACATTTAATAGCCACTTTAAAATTCTTTTATGCGGATTATCTAAATTTTGCCGACCGAATAAAATGTCGGTTGAAATAGGACTTTTGTTAAAAATAAACCTATTTATAAATGGAGTTTTAAATACAATGAAAAAAACATTATTACTTGCAGGTGTAGCCTGTGCATTAATGACAACCCAAGCCAATGCGGCTAATTGGTATAATACCATGACTAAAAATACCAAAATCTATGTCGGAGCTGATTATGCTTTTGACAGTGCAGATTTCAAAGGTTCATTAAGTGAAGCTAAAGAAGACTATAATTCCGGTATTTTTAACATCGGTGCCCGTATGGATTATGTTGGTGTTGAATTTTTCGGTCAATGGGGTTGGGGTGACAGTAAGGATACTCCCGACGGTAAATTAAAAACCAATCTGAATGTTTATGGTATGGATATGTATGGTTATATGCCGCTCGGTTGCGAAGGTAAATATGACATTATCGGCACCATCGGTGTAGCCGACTATTACTACAAAGGTTTCTTGGAAGAGCAAAACGATTCCAATAACCATGTCGGTTGGCGTATCGGTGGCGGTGCCATGTATAATATGACCGATCATATTTCTGCTCGTATTGTCGGACGTTATGCTTATATCGGCGCTTCGGATTTGAATCACGTTGCCGAAGTTACCGCCGGTATGCGCTATAATTTCTAAAACTTTAAGTTTAATAACAGCAAAAAACCTTGCGCATTCTTTCAAGCACAAGGTTTTTTGTTATGCCGCAACATATTGCAACAATACCTCAATTGTTGAGGGTAATTCTTCAGTTGGGTTAGGGGTTATTTTTACATTAGGGTTTCTTAAGCTCCCCATATGCAATCCTCTTTTGCTCATATAGAGCCTTAAGAGACCTCTTTCTTCCTTGTTAAACCCGCACCCTTTCAGGTCAGCTTTGTTAATTGCGAATAAATCCAACATCGTGGTGATGTTGTGATTCGCCAAGCGAGAGGCAAAATTTTCCCCTATAACCCCGTTAATCGGGTATCGGCATTTTTCAGCCGTTCGCGGCGGAATGCTAACCACCGACTGGCCGAAATATACTGTATCATTGTCGAGGCTATAAGCCAAAACCTCCTTGGCAACGTTGTGAGCCAATATGCTGGCATCAACATCAACTTCTCTGTCGAAAAATTGTGTCGGCCCCAAGAAATATAACATTTCATTGGTCCGGACAATGCCAGCCAAGGCAATTATTCGCTGTCCAGCCGGAACCGTTGTGGGCAAACCGAGCAGAAAATCTCTTATACTCTGCTCGAAAACTTCTTCGTTTTTCATAATGGTATTTTTTTATATATTAATAATTATTTTTCTGTCACAAAGATTATAATATTTTGTCAATTTGTCAAGAAAAAAATCCCTGCGGTCTGTTTTTCAAGACGGCAGGGAAAATAGTTTTACTCTTCAATCACAGCAACCAACTCAATAACACAGGAGCCTGTCGGAACATGCACATTGGAACTGAACATTCCGATTTTTGCCCCGTGATTTTCTTCCAACGACTGCTTAAGCAAGCTCAACATCTTATCGCCGATGTTACGCATATTGCTTAAATCGTCTTCGGAAAAACACAACATTTCGCCAACATTACTCACGTTGCTGGCGCGAAGCAATTGTCCGGCTATAGTGGAGATGTTGCGTTGTGCAAGTTTTTCGTCAGCCAAAAATTTGGCCAAGTTACAATCCAATAAGCTGGAAACCTCGGAAGGACATTTGACTGCATTGCATACAAACATGCAATCATCATTTGAATTTTTGATTTCGGCAACATCTATGGCCAACTGCCCGGAGGAAGCCAAAACTTTTCCTTCGTTGTTTTCATCGCGCTTATAAACCATGTTGTCGTTAAACCGACTTTTAATAACGACATTGGGCTTCGGAACATTATTATGCAAAAGAAGAACCCATCCCAACATTTTTTGGGATCCGACTTCTTCTGCAAAAAAATTGTAAATCCGCCGTTCCAGCTGCGAAATGCTTTGAGAAACTTGAACTGTCATAATAATAAATTTTAGTGAATTAATAATTTAAAAGCGTTGTTATACAAACACAGTCTGATTTTTATGTCAATCACAAACACTTGATAATCACCAATTATCGATTTAAATATTAAAAACGCCGATAATTAAATCGGCGTTTTTTTACTCATCTCCGATTCTTAAGGCTTCAATAAATGCCGATTGCGGAACTTCTACTTTGCCGAATTGACGCATCCGTTGTTTGCCTTTCTTTTGCTTATCCAACAGTTTGCGTTTACGGGTAACATCGCCGCCATAACATTTAGCGGTAACATCTTTGCGCAAGGCCGATATTGTCTCTCTGGCGACAACCCTTCCGCCGATACATGCTTGCAAAGGTATCTTAAACAAATGTCTCGGGATAAGGTCTTTCAATCTTTCGCAGATTTGCCGTCCGCGTGCTTCTGCTTCACTCTTATGGCAGAGAAAAGCCAAAGCATCAACCGGCTCCTCATTAATTAAAATCTGCACTTTTACCAAATCGGAAGTTTGATAGCTGGTCAATTCATAATCAAAACTTGCATAACCGGAAGTTATTGATTTTAAGCGGTCATAAAAATCAAACACGATTTCATTAAGCGGAATTTTATAAACCACCATCGCCCGTGAACCGACATAAGTCAGTTCAACTTGCTCCCCTCTGCGCTCGGTGCAAAGTTTGATTACCGAACCCAAATATTCGTCCGGTGTCATAATCGTGGCCTTGACCATCGGTTCTTCAATCGAAGCAATTTTAGTCGGATCAGGCATATCCGCCGGATTATGCAGAGTAATAACCTCGCCGTTGGTCATGTGAATTTTATAAGCCACCGACGGTGCTGTGGTAATCAAATCAAGGTCAAATTCTCTCCCCAAACGCTCTTGGATAATCTCCATATGGAGCAATCCTAAAAATCCGCAGCGGAATCCCAATCCCAAAGCCGCTGAATTTTCATTTTGATAATCAACACTGGCATCATTGAGTTTAAGTTTGGCTAAAGCATCTTTTAGGGCGCCGTATTGACTGGAATCTACCGGAAAAATCGAGCAGAAAACCACCGGCACCGAAGGCTTAAAGCCTTTTAACGGTTCATTACAAGGCGATTTATCATTAGTGATGGTATCACCGACACTGCAATCGCCCACACTTTTGATACTGGCGGTAATAAAACCTACTTCGCCGGGGTAAAGTGCCTCCACATCGGTCATCTTAGGTGAGAATACTCCCACTCTGTCCACTAAATAAGCCGCCCCGTTGGACATCATGCGAATAGGCGTTTTTTTGCGTAACACCCCGTCATAAATACGCACCAAAATCACCACTCCGAGATAACTGTCATACCAACTGTCAATCAGCAGAGCTTTTAATGGCTTGTTTTCATCACCTTTAGGGGCAGGGAGTTTGGTAACAATTTCTTCCAACAAATTATCAATACCCAATCCGGTTTTACCGGAAGTTTCAACTGCCTCGGAAGTATCAAGTCCGATAACATCTTCAATCTGTTGTTTAACTTTTTCAACATCAGCAGACGGCAGGTCCACTTTGTTTAAGGCCGGTATAATCTCGTGATTGTTGTCAATTGCCAAATAAACATTGGCCAAAGTTTGTGCTTCCACTCCTTGAGTGGCATCAACCACCAAGATTGAGCCCTCGCAAGAGGACAGTGAACGCGATACTTCATAAGAAAAATCCACATGTCCCGGAGTATCAATCAAATTGAGCTGATAAGTTTTGCCGTCTTTTGCCGTGTAGTTAAGACGCACGGTTTGTGCCTTGATAGTGATACCGCGCTCGCGCTCAATATCCATATTATCCAACACCTGCTCGGTCATCTCGCGTTTATCCAACCCGCCGCAACGCTCAATCAAACGATCGGCAATGGTCGATTTGCCATGATCAATATGGGCAATAATCGCAAAATTGCGAATTAAATTTATATCATGATTACTCAATTTTTCCTAACTCCGTTTCAAAAACTTAAACCCACCATAACCGAAAATAAAAATTTCGCAAGCATTTTTAGTTTGACTAACCGTTTAAAAAAGCGCATAATAAAAAATCATACCATAATTATTAAGCAGAGGAGGTAACAGATGAAAAAAATGATTGATATAGAGTTCGGCTCGCACCGCTATGACGAATTGGTCGAACTGCGTTATAAAGTTTTATTGGAACCTCTCGGCTTAAAATTTCTCGATTCTTATCGTGAACAAGAAGCCGGATATCTGCATATCGGCTGCATTGAAAATTTAGATGATAAATTGATTGGCGGTTTAATGATGGTCCCGCTTGATGATAAGACGATTCGTCTGATGCAGGTTGCGGTTGACGGCAAATATCAAGGCGAGGGTGTGGGAAGAAAAATGGTTGAATATGCACTTCTTCGAGCCAAAGAAGCCGGTTATGAGGTTGTAATTATGCATGCAATGCTTAATGTAGTCGGCTTTTATGAAAAACTCGGTTTTAAACAACAAGGCGATATTTTCGAAGAAGGCGGGGTAACCTTTGCCAAAATGGTTAAAAAAATTAAACTGGACAAATGAAATAAACCTTATATAATAAACATAATTCAATTATGTTTAACAAATTATTTTATGCCTTATGAAAATTTCAATTTCGGGATGCCGTCGTCCCATGCGTTATGCGTGGTTCTTTGACGGTTTCAAAGTTTACAAAGTATCCCCAGAACAGGCCATTAGGTTTGTCAAAGCAGACTTACCTAAATTGACAGTTAACCCGCTTAGGGAACGAGAGTGGTATCATGGATATGTTATCATGGACTATGGTAACGGCCGTGTCAAAGTCGGATATCTTCTTGGTGATTTAACCCAAGCAACCAAATACGATCGCGTCAGGCCTCTCAAAGTCAAAGTCGGATATCTTCTTGGTGATTTAACCCAAGCCACCAAAGACGATCGCGTCAGGCCTCTCAAAGGCAAGCATCCGGATAAGGGACGCGCCTACATCCCCTCAAGGGAGTTCTACGAAGTGCAAACTTTTGCAGAATGTAGCTTCGAAGAACAATGGGAGGGAGACGAGAGGCATCTGTTTTGGGCTGCCAATCTCAGGGAAAAGCTGATTAATATGCAGCTTGATCCTGACTTGTTTAAAGTATTTACCGGAATTGAGGCGGATATCTTAGACCGATACTTTGGTCAGGATAAATGGAGAAGATTCTTTAAAAAGACCCACGAAGATTACTATCTGTAAAAAAATTCCGATTAGGCTGTTCAGACCTGGTCGGAATTTTTTTAACCTAAAATAATACTCGTTAAATGATTAACAAAATATAAATATTTATTGCAAATTTTTACAAAAACTATATTATTATGCTCGATAAACTTTCGAGTTGCAGGAATTTCTGATAATGAATAAAAAATTTTGGTTGTTTTTGTTTTTTATTTTATGTTGCCCGCTGTTTACTTATGCCGGCGTGGTTTCGATTAATGATACGCCGTTTGCAGCCAAAGGCGGTATGAGAACATTAGGAGCAACCAATTCTGATGAGCCTTTGCTTGATACTCCGTCGGCAGATTCGGAAAATGGCGGTGGTTTGCTTTATGAAGGAGAATCTTATCCGACATGTTATTTTTCTGATTGCGAAAATTATTCATCTTGTCAATATTATAATTTCAGTAGTTCATCGGAGGATACGGTTTATTGCAATTGTGCTGCCGACAATACGAATATCGCCTTATGTGATTCGCAATTACATTATCACAGCACAATAAATTACAGTGGCTATGCTCGTGGTTTGGGAGTGAGCGCCGACAGTTCGTTAACTTTAATTCCTAATCAGAGTAATTATTATTACTTTTCGGATGTAGATTATTTTTGTCCGGTTAAGTTAGCTGATGCAGTTTCAGAATTTACTCTCAATCCTATATCACAAAGTTATTATTCATCATCTCGCAATTTGACTTGTTCTTCTTCATCAACAAACTTGACGTTACTTGGGGAATCAAATAATATTAATTGTATTAAACCGGGAAATAATTATTATAACAACGAATATTTCGTCAAGTTATGCGTTTATACTTCCAGTGGAAATAATCAAACAGATTATCATAATTCTCTTGATTATCAACTCAACTCTCACGGATTGCAAAATTGCAATTCCTTACGCAATCAAAGAGAAACATCTTCATCACGTAATTCTTATTCTATGGATGGTTTTGATGATTTGCCGTCCAACGCCACATCTCGTTATTATCTTTATCGCCCTTATGCCGACATAGCTCCGGACAATGCCGACTATCATATCAGTGAGTGTTTGATTGAATGCGGTATATCCGGTAGTTCCGATATAACTCCGCTTTGCCAAGGTTGGTATTATTTACAAACTTGCAGTTCTTTTACCGCGGCAGAAGAAGCAGCCGGTTATTATATTTCCCCGTTATACAATTCTTATTCTGAAGCAGTTGCTGCGGCTCCCTTATCAGCTTCACTTGATATTTGTTATAATACCGATAATGCTAAATCAACCTTTATTCGTTGCGGATTAAAACATAGTTTCAATGCAACTGACGGTGTTTATTCGGAAACCGAATGTCAAAGTAATAATGGTGTTTGTTCCGACATTGAAGAAGAAAGTTATTCTTGTGGCGGTGTAAATTATTGTAAACATTGCGTTTGCCAAAGCGGATTGGTTACATTAAACGAATGGTGTGCCGCCAATAATATTACCGAAAATTGCGATACAGACCATTATATCGGGGTTGGCGCAGGGTGTAACTATGATGATACCAGCAGTGATTTGAGCGAAACTAAATATACCTCCTGGACTTTAGATCCCAATAATCTTGACAATTTATGCCGTTCAGAAGGGCAATATTTGGCATTGGTAGCTTTTTCAGGTACCACAGTTAACGAACTGCACAACACTTATGGTCCGTCTGCTCAAATAAGCAGATGTGTATCCGACGGAACTATGAAATGGCAGATAACATGCGGTAATGAATATGCTTTTATTTGCGGGATTGTTGATACCCCGACCGATTGGTGTGTTCACGGACGTGACAGTTCTTCCACCATGCGTGAAGAGGCCGCAACATCATCTCCGACCAAATATTGTCAAAGCGGAACAAATAGTGGAATCTGTGGTATGTCGGTTATGGTTTCGAACGGCTCCGGTTACAGTATGATAAATGCTTCGGATAGTTTTAAAATTTATCAGGTGTCTTCTCCTGAGCAATGTTATAATCAATATGGTCGTGCCGCCTCGGTTCAATCTTGTATTTCGACAGACAGTAATTCAGAAATGCAATATAACTGTTATTATAATTTATCAGAATATATCTATGCAACCACCAAAGATAATGGTGCTGTAGTTTGTTCGGTTCGTCATGATCTTACCGGAGATTATATAGTTTATAAAGGACAAAAACGCTGGGCAGAATGTAATTGCATGAGTTTATACAACTATACGGTTTATACTTGCTCCGGTAATGCTACTGTAACCGGCAAGGCTTGTACTCAGGATTTATCGAATGTAAATTCTTCAAATACTCTGATTAATAAATGGAAAAATAAAGTTCCTTACGACGCGGTTAATAACCGCATTACGGTAAACTCGGTTGATTTGTATCCTTATTGTAAATGTAATGAACGTTTCAAATATACTTGTGATGATAACGATCGGGTTTCTCCCTCAACCGGCAGTGCTTATTGTCAGATTGACGGGCGTTATTACTATGAATCTTGTCAATGTGATATAGATGAAATTCCGGATCATTGGTCAAATAATTATTTTAATTGTTCTCCGGGTGCTCATCCTACCGGTATTTGGAAAGATGACGGATGTGGCGGCAAAATGTATCAATGTTCCGATACCATAGTTTGTACCTCCGAGTATACTCAAACTTGTAACGGTGTCGGGCAAACCGGTATGAGCGGCTATGGCTGTCAAGATGATAAAGGTGATTATGTTTTATGGAAGAGATGTCAATGCGATATCAATAGCGGTTGGCATACTTGTTTGGGAGCCAATCAAAGCGGAGTAGGAGATGCTTGTAATTCCGGAGTTGTCGATTATTATCAATCCTGTGCTTGTCCTTCAGGGTGGGCAACATGTGACGATAATCATGAAATTGATCCTTCAACTCAATCTTGTCAAACTGATGATGGTGTAACTGTATATGAAAGCTGTCGTTGTAACAGTAACTATATTGAATGTACCGGTAATGGACAAATCGGTGATACAACTTCCGGAATGTGCACCTTAAACGGTGGTGCGACGGTTTACGAGAATTGTATTTGTAAAAGCGATTATAATCGGTCGTGTTTAGCCACATCCAATAATCATATTCATGGCGACAGCAGTGATGTATGTACGATAAGCAATTCGTCCGGTGCAACTGAAAATTATTATAAAAATTGTTTATGCGACAATGGTTATACTTTCACTTGCAGTAATTCTGATCATTTAGCCCCTGTGGACGCCAATGATTATTGCCAAACTAATTCTGGCGCAACTGTTTATTACAATGCTTGTCAATGTGCTTCGGGGTATACAGAAACTTGTGAGGGTGAAACTCCGGCAGATCCGCAAGATTATTGCGAACTTAACGGAACCAGATATTATACCTCCTGTTCATGTGAAGTTCCCAGTGATTGGACTGCTTGCACGGGAAATCAAATCGGTGTGGGAACAGCTTGTGTTTCCGGTGGAACCAGTTATTACCAGTCTTGCACTTGTCCGGAAGGATGGAATATTTGTGATGAGGATCATGAGATAGATCCTTCGGCTCAAACTTGCCAAACTGCCAGTGGTGTGACTGTCTATGAAAGCTGTAATTGTAACAGTAGTTATGAAAGATGTAATGGCAACGGACAGATTGGCAACACAAGTTTAGGAATGTGTACTATCAGCGGTATTACGTTTTATGAAAATTGTGTTTGTGACAGCAGTCATAATAAGACATGCCAAGCAACGTTAAACAATCATATTCATGGCGACAGCAGTGATGTTTGCTCAATTATCGGGGCTTCCGGCACAGAAAATTATTATCGAAATTGCCAATGTGACAGCGGATATGAATATACTTGCAGTAATTCGGATCATTTACTTCCGACAGATAGCAATAATTATTGCCAAACTGCTTCAGGATCAACTTTATATTATACCGCCTGCCAATGCGCTCCTGGCTATACCGAAACATGTAACTCTGATGGACAGATTCCGGCAGATCCGCAAGATTATTGCGAACTTAACGGAACCAGATATTATACTGCTTGTTCTACTTGCGATATTTCCAATGGTTGGACCACCTGTAATAATAATCAAATCGGTGTTGGGGCAGCTTGTGTTTCCGGTGGAGTTAGTTATTATCAATCCTGTGAATGCCCGTCAGGTTGGACAACTTGTACCGGTAATGGACAAGGAGTTGATACAACTTCCGAAAGTTGTACTATAAACGAAACGACCGTTTATGAACATTGCGTTTGCAACAGCGATTATAACAAGACCTGTCAGGCCACTTCCAATAATCACATCCATGGTGATAGCAATGATGTATGTTCAATTACCGGTCCATCCGGAACTGAAAATTATTATAGAAATTGTTTGTGCAACAGCGGATATTCTTTGACATGTAGTGCTTCAGATCATTTGGTTCCGGCTGATACAGCTGATTATTGTCAAACAGCTTCCGGGGCACCCATGTATTATAATACTTGTCAATGTGCCTCTGATTATACCGAAACTTGTACCGGACAAACTCCTACCGATCCGCAAGACTATTGCGAGCTGAACGGAACCAGATATTATACAGCTTGTGATCCCGTATTAAGTTGTCAGATTTATGATGGCTATGCTTATACCCAAGCAATTGTTGCACAATTAGGAACTTCAGAAACAACTTATGCTGCCGTTGCTGCAAATCAATATTATCCTGGTAATATTAGTAGTTCCGACAGTCATTTCGGGGCAGGCAACTGGTATCTTCCGGCTATTGGCGAGCTACGCCGACTACCTGTTGTTAAATCCACAATCAATGCCGCTTTATCCGCTCTATCACGTTCAGATTTAACCAACGATTATTATTGGTCTTCATCTGAAGTTGATAGTAACAGTGCTCGGGTTGTACATATAAATGGAGCCGGTGGCAGTTCCACCAAGTTTAAGAATAATACCGCTAATGTTCGAGCTGTTCAGTTTTGTGAAAATTGCTTTACCTCACCATCTCTTTCTAATGCCTCCTCTCCGCAAGTCGGCGATGTCGTCTATAGTGATAACGGAATTATAACCTATGATAGTTATAACAATTCTCACTCGGATAAAACTCCTGTCGGGATTATCTATTGGGTATCTTCATCAGGTACCACGGCACGTATTGTTGCCATTGAAGATATAGGATCTATGTCTTGGAGTGAAGATGGAACTAACATTACCGCAATCCCTGATATTACATCGCTTAACGGATGCTCTATGAATATTCCGGAATAATTAGCAGGGTTATTCAAAAACAATTGTCAACGTAATAAGATATTTTATAAAATCAAATGAATTCTTTAGGCCTAGTAAAACTGGGCATTTGCTCTTCTTCATCACTGTTTGCCGGAGATGAAATTGATATATTGCCGTTAAAAACTGTTTCCGTTTGCTGCTTACCGATAGCGAGATAAATATCATTTATACCGGATGCCGGATAATAATACTTATCCAAAGCCGGTATTTTCTCATTTTTTCCCAATATCAAATAACCGCCTTGAGGTTGCCGTTCACTTAATTTTTTTAATATCTCATCTTGATGTTCTTTATCAAAATATTTTAATAAATTACGGCAGAAAATAACTTCAAACTTATTAGTTCCGGTAATTTCATCTAAAATATTATAATGACGAAAATCAACTTTCTGCCGTAAAAAATCTTTTGCTGTCCACTGATCTCCGTTATGATTGAAATATTCCAATATATCTTCAATATTTAATCCGGTTTGAATTTCAAAATTGTTATATAACCCACGTTGCGATTTATTAATTGCTACAATAGATATATCCGATCCGGAAATGTTAATTTTCCAGTTCTGAAACATTTTTTTATATTTATCAAATATTATAGCGATGCTGTATGTTTCCTGACCGCTAGAACAACCTATACTCCACACGTTAATTTCTTTACGAGATCGACATTTATCCTTTAATTTAGGAAGAACTTTATTTTTAAAATCGGCAAAAACTTCGGCATCTCGAAAAAACATAGTATCGGAAAAAGCAACCGCTTCCACTACCTGATTTATCAGATTGCGATTATTTCCGAGCATAAGCTCATCAATCAAATCTTCCTCGGATCCGAAATTTTTACCGCGGATAAAATTAGCAATTTTTTTTTCGATAATAAAATAACTCTTTTCATCAAAATGCCAACCTGCATTTTCTTTCATCAGCTTTAGTAAAAACTCAAAATCTTTCTTTAACATCAGATAATTCCTTTATTTTTTAATAATGCCAACTTCAATTTTGAAGCAATAATATCTTCGTCAAACGGTCGAATAATAAAATCATTTGCTCCGCCCTCCAATGCTTTTTGCAAAACATCTGTATCTTTCACATAAGCACAGAACATAAATATCGGTTGTTTAACTTTTTTGTTGTTACGAATAGAATAAAGAACATCAATTCCGTCGACTATAGGCAATTCCCAGTCGCAAATAACCAAATCGGGCTGAATATTTTCATAGTTATTCAGTAATTCATCGCCATTTTCAGCCTCAATTACCTTATATCCCAAATTGCCGACTATCTTTCCTAACAGAATTCGCATAATTTTTGAGTCGTCAGCTATCATACAAATCATCTTAAATCTCCGAAACTGTTAAATAATATTTTTCTGCATCACTTGTTAAACTTAAATTTTGCAAGCCGCATTTCTCTAACAAGAGAGCTAAAGGCGCAGTATTTGCCGTTACATACTCAACATCACCGCTCATCATTTTTTGTAAATTTTGCCATTTATCTGATGATATTTTATGTTCTCTGTTTATTTCTACCTGTAAATTACCGTTAATTTCATTTAATTTAATAATTCCTCCTCTTACTAACAAGTCAGCCATTACCATAATTGCAACCATGGCTGTTTTTCTTTGTTTGATGTTTTCCCATTCAGCTTCCAATTTAATGGGGTAATCTGAATTTCCCAAACTGGCTAAATAGCTTTCACAAGTTGATTTTACCATATTTAAATCATCAAGATTGTTATTATCGAGTCCGAAGGCCAAGCGGAAAAATTTCATACGCGCAGTAAGATTGAAAGAACTTGTTCTTAATATACTCTTTATATCATCCAAAAAGTCAAGATCACCTTCTTCCAATAATTCCGAGGCATTAGCCACGGCTCCTATATTACCTATAATGTCATGACTTATACGAGTACATATTAATTCCGAAATTAAATTTTTCATATTTCATATTCCTAAAAATTATAAAAATCACTGCTGATAAAACGTTGATCTGCTTGAGCCATTTTATCATAATCTGTTTCAATAAACATCGGATCTTCCAATTTTAATTTTCCGGTTTTTGCTTTCAAATAAGGTTTATTACCTCCCAATCCCCAGACTACCCGGTTTTTATCATCAGGATTGCCGTATTTTCTGCTTATTTTACGCCAAAAATCATATATTTTAAGATTTCGCAAATAAACAGCTTTAGGCGAATTACCATTGATTGAAACGATGTTTGAGGTGTAATAAATCTTATAAACCTTATTATCAGTAAAATTACTGGAAAAATAAACTTCTATCTCTTCTTTAGTTTCAAATTTTGCAAACTTAAGATACTCTATATATTCAAAACCATCTTTCTTAGCTTTTTTTAACATACAAGCCTGTAATCTTTCATATCCGACCACACCGGAATTACGACAAATTTCCTCATTGCGCCACTTGATAAAATTTGGTACCTGATATCGAGCATTGATTTTCTTAAATCCTCGATTGGATAATACTTCTTCCGTTTGTTGCACATTCATCCTCAACATAACTCCGGCAATGTCAAAAACAGCAGCATTTGAGCGGGTATTCTTTGCATTTTGACGTGAAACTTTCATCATATCATCAATATCTGCATCTTCTTCCGTAGTTGCATTTTTTTCGTCGTCAACTTCAGATTCTTTTTTTGTGGTCGTATTCTTGTCTTCATCTTCAATGTTTAATAATTTACTGGGAGATAATTCGCCTAATTTTTCAATCCAAGTACCTTCAATGAGATTATCGTTCTTATTTTGAGGATCTTTTTGTAACCTTTCGGTAAGACTGTCACCCGGAGGTGTCATCGAAGGCTTTTGCGGTTTGTCGGCAACGGTAGTTTGAATCGTCGGTCGTTTAGGTATAAACATTTCGTTATTATCATTTTGGCTTTTTTCGTTGTCTGACAAAACAACTTCATCTTTTATTGCATTACTGTCATCGGAAGAAACAGTCAAATCCGTCGCTGATGAAGAACTTGTATCCCAATCAGAAGCCTCTAAATTAACTGATTCGTCGTAAACTTCACCGTCCTCGCTGGCAAAAACCGGCGCGGCCAATAGTAAAACTACGATTAATATTCTACATAACTTCATTTTTTTATATCATTTACAACCACCAAGCGATTATATAAGTTTTTATTGTATTTGGCAAACATAATAGCATACTTATGAACGAAGTTTTTATTTACATTTTAAAATTAAAAAGTTATAACGAATCAAATTATTCAAGTAATCAAATAAATAAAGGTTTTTTTAATTGATAAAAAAAGAAGTTCATGTAATAGGAGCGGGGTTAAGCGGAGCTGAAGCAGCTTGGTTTTTGGCGCAAAATGGCATAAAAGTAATAATACACGAAATGCGCCCGCAGCAATCATCTCCTGCTCATAAAACCGCACAAGCAGCGGAGTTGGTTTGTTCCAACTCTTTACGTAGTGATGATGCTTCGTCAAGTGCTATAGGATTACTACATCAGGAAATGAGGCAATTAGGCTCGCTTATAATGCAGGCAGCTGATATCACTAAAGTTCCGGCAGGCGGCGCTTTAGCGGTTGACCGTGAAAGTTTTTCCTCGTTTATTGATGATAAATTACATCACCATCCGTTAATTGAATTTACAATCAACGAAATTACCGAATTTCCTGCCGAAGAATATCCTACCGTTATCGCTACCGGTCCGCTAACGTCTCCGGCTCTGCTTCAAACTCTTTTACGAGAAACCAGCGGAGAATGTCTTAATTTTTTCGATGCCATTGCCCCGGTTGTTTATAAGGAAAGTATTGATTTTGATAAATGTTGGTATCAATCACGCTATGATAAAGGTAATAAATTCGATTATATTAATTGCCCGCTCACTCAAGAGGAATACTATAATTTTGTTGATGCTTTGTTAGCTGCGGAAAAAACGGAATTCCATGATTTTGAAAAAAATGTTTATTTTGACGGATGTCTTCCCATTGAGGTAATGGCAGAAAGAGGAAAAGATACTTTGCTATACGGGCCTATGAAACCGGTGGGGTTGACAGATCCGCATCATCCCGAAACCAAACCGTTTGCAGTTGTTCAATTACGGCAAGATAATCATTCAGATACTTTGCGTAATATAGTAGGTTTTCAAACAAAAATGAAATATGGCGAACAGCTGAGAGTTTTTCGTATGATACCTGCTTTACATAATGCCGAATTTGCCAGGCTGGGCGGAATACATAAAAATACTTTTATTAAAAGTCCGATAGTTTTAGATGATTTATTACGCTTGAAATCTAAAACTCATATCAGTTTTGCCGGTCAAATCACCGGTTGTGAGGGCTATTGTGAAAGTGCTGCTGTAGGAATTTTGGTGGGATTGTTTAAGTTTTGTGAGTTAACTGAAAAAGTTGTTCCTTTTCCGCCGGCTACTACGGCTATTGGTGCAATTTATCAACATTTGCGTGATGATACTAATGTCGATGATTATCAACCGATGAATGTTAATTTCGGTCTTTTCCCGCAGTTGCAGCCGCATATATCAACCAATGGTAAAACAATTCACCTCAAAGGAACATTACGTAAAGAAGCATATTGTAAAAGAGCTGCATCAGATATTATTCCATGGCTTGATAAAATATCATCTTTGTTATCGGTTCGTTAATAAATTGCTGTTATAATACTCTAACAAACTATCGTAAGCAGGACGTTTTATGAATAAATTAGTTGCTAAAATGATTAAAAAGACAGACTACACGTCTTATTGTTGCTTGCACGTTATGGCGTCGCATCGGCGTAATGCTCTGTATGCTGTTGGTGTTTTTGCAAAATGCGTAATGGATATAGTTTCCAGTGCGGAAAAAATACCGCAAAAAATTGATTTGCTCAATGCTTGGCAACAGGAATTGGATAATATTTATCAAAATAATGCTCCGACTTCGCAAATCGGTCGGGATATTTTTGCAATTTTACAGAATTTTAATCTTCCTAAAAGTGAATTTATGATGTTGCTAAACAGTGCACGTAACGATTTGCTCAATCCTCCTCGCGGATTGTCACAGCAGCTTTATGGAAAATACTGTGATGAACGAGCCGGTGTGTTTATTCGTCAAGTCTTGCGTATATTAGGATGCAATGATGAAATTTGCATTAATCAACTGGCAAATTATTTGGGAAAAGCATTACAAACAACTTTTTTCTTGCGTGATATCAAAGATGATGCATTAAACGGGAGAATTTATCTTCCTTTTGATTATTTACGCGATGCTGGAATTAATTCATGCAATCCTATGGAGATTATTGTTGATAACAATCTGGGTAAAGCACGTGACAGGTTAGGGAAATTTGCTAAAAATAATTTTATTAAGGCCTTTGATTTATTGAATAATCTTGATAAAAAAACTGCGTTTCATTTGAAAATGCTCGTTTATCCTTATAAGTATTGTTTTGATGCCATGGATAGTCGTGGTTGGGAAATAATTACTCCGAAACCTGATGTAACTCCTTTCACTAAAATAATGTTATTCTTCAAAGCCTATATGGAGAAAGTATTTTGAAAGAGGTAGCTGTTTGTCATATTATCGGAGGAGGAATTAGTGGATTGGCCGCCGCTTTTTTTCTCAAAAAATATTGTCCGGATATGTATTCGGTTATTTATGAAGCTAATCAAAATCTTGGCGGAAAAGCTTATAGTGAATATGATGATGCCTGGAATATTAATCTTAACAATTATTTGCACACAATTTTTAATACTGATGTTTTTATGAGCCGCTTTGTTGATGAAAACGAGTGGCGGCAAAATATGTTTTTTATTAATATGCGTGATATGTCCGGCAGCCTGTCGATTAAAGAAAATTTTGATATAATTTGCAAAAAAATTTGCCAAATTCAAAGCGAAAAAATTGCCACGCCGGTTAAACAACGTTTGTTGAGATTGTTTAATAAAAATTCTTTCAGTTCGTTAAAGTTTTATGCATCCGACAGTAATTTCAGTCAGAAATTTGTCAATGTATTGGCTTCTTTTGCTGATGAAGTTCATTGCAGTTGTCGTTTGAGTAAAATAATTTCACGTAAGCAACACATAACTTCTTTGTATTTTGGGAACAGAAAAGTTAAATTGGGGGGGAATGATAAAGTTATTTTTGCTTTTGGTAATTCCGAAGCTTGTAAATTTATTGATGTTAACAAATTAGTATATAATTGTTCGGTTAATATTGCTTATCATACTTCGCAGACTGTTTTTTTACCGCAAGGTGTATCTTTTGTCGGTTTAAGGGAAGGAATAGCCGATTGGATTGTAGCATCTCCGAACATCTTATCGGCACAGATTTTTAATTATAAATATCAATTTACAACTCCTGATAAGATAGCCCTGTATGTCTGGGATGAAATATCACGTATTCGCGGGGTTAATTCATCATTTATGCCGTCATATCGGCTTGAAATTAACGATAAAGCTTCGCTTAAAATGACCGAAAACAATAATTCGGCTCGTCCCGATAATGCCGCTACTGAATATGACAATGCTTTTTTGTGCGGAGATTGGACAATGAAAAATTATCCGTGCACTCTGGAAGTTGCGGTTTCATCAGGCAAACGTGCCGTCAGAACAATGCTGAAATCTTAATATAAAAGGACAGAAAATATGAAAACAACTATTTCAACTTTAACTAACGGATTAAGAATCATTACCCAAGAACGCCCCAGTTTGGAAACCGTATCTTTAGGTATATGGGTTAAAACCGGATCAGCCTGTGAAAATACCGCCAATAACGGTATTTCTCATTTTTTGGAACATATGTCTTTTAAGGGGACTAACACTCGCACGGCTTTGCAAATTACCGAGGAGATTGAAAATGTCGGCGGACAATCCAATGCCTATACTTCACGAGAATGCACTGCTTATTATGCCAAAATGATGAAAGAGGATGCCGAATTGGCTATAGATGTTTTAATCGATTCGGTCAAAAATTCAATCTTTCCGCAAGAAGAGTTAGTTAAAGAACGTGATGTAGTTATTCAGGAAATTAAACAAACTATCGATACTCCTGATGATATAGTTTTTGATTATTTTCAAGAAACAGCTTTTCCCGACCAAGCCTTAGGACGTTCTATTTTAGGTCCTCAAAAATTGGTCAAAAACTTTAGCCGCGATGATCTTCTTAGTTATATCAATACTAATTATGCTGCCGAAAATATGGCTGTTTGTGCTGTCGGCAATATTAAGCACGATGATTTTGTTAATATGGTAGCAGCCCGCATGTCCGACTACAAATCAAAAGTATCATTTACTCCGGACCAACAAATTTACCGTGGCGGATTTTGTTCGCATAAAAAAAATATCGAACAAACCCATATTTTATTAGGTTTTCCCAGTTGCTCTTATAAGGATAAAAAACATTGTGCTATTGTTTTACTATCGGCAATTTTGGGTGGAGGAATGTCATCCCGTCTCTTTCAGGAAATTCGCGAAAAACGCGGATTGGTGTATTCGGTTTACAGTTTTAACTCCATGTTCAGCAGCAATGGATTGTTCGGTATTTATGCCGGAACCGAAGCCAAAGAAGTTCCTCAGCTTATGCCGGTAGTAATTGATGAAATCAAGAAAATATGCAATGATTACGTAACCGAAAAAGAATTTGTCCGTGCCAAAACACAAATTAAAGCCGGTTTAAAAATGGGATTGGAGAGTTCGTCATCTACCGCTGAAGTATTGGCTCGTCAATTACTAATGTATGATCGTGCTTATTCGGTGGCTGAATTAGTTGAAAAATACGAAGCCGTAACTTTAGACAATATCAGAGATGCAGCACAATCGATATTTTCCGGAACTCCTACCTACACGTTATTAGGAGCTTATGATAAATATATGGAATATGACGAATTACAGAAAGCGTTAGCATAAATTTAAATATTACTCGCTATAATAAATGCAAATTATGGAGGAATAGATGTCGCGTGCGGAAGATATTTTTCAAAAGTTGGTTTATTTCGGCGAAGACGCTCTTGATGAGTTTATCGTTAATCATCAAAGCGAAGAGCTGTTTCTTGATTTCAAGCAGGCTGCCTCTGACGGCAAAAATTATAACACGCTTCATAAAGATGATCGTCGTAATTTAGCCAAAGCCATATCCGGATTTGGTAATTCCGAAGGCGGCGTGGTCGTTTGGGGAATTGAATGTTCGCGCGATGTTGAAATCGGAGATGTTGCCAAAGCCAAAGTTAAGGTTAAAAATGTTCATCGTTTTTTAAGTTGGTTGGAAAATGCCATTTCCGGTTGCACAATCCCAAGCCATAACAAAGTCCGTAATCATGTTATCAGTGTCGACGAGGAGGGTGATGGATATATTGCCACCTATATTCCCAAAAGTGATGTTGCGCCGTTAATGACCTCGAGTAATCCTGCGATATATATTCGATCCGGTTCTAACAATGTTCCGGCTCCTTATGCCGTTATTGCCGGAATGTTCGGTCGCTATCCTCAGCCCAATATTGAAATTAAAGTAACCGATAAAAAAATTGAGGCTTTATCAAATCAGGATGAAGATATTTTATATCCCAACAGTATTGATAATCCTCCCGAGCAATATGTCAAAGTTTCGTTTGAAATTGATGGCGAAAACCGTTCCAATGTAATTGCCCGCGAGATGTTTTTATCCGCTAATGTTATCAGTGATGGCGGTGAGTATAACAAAGTGCGTTTTTCCAATTATAATCAGATGGAAACAATTCCCGGTATTGAAGGACAGTTAAACATCATTACCCGTCCCGAATTACGCTTACCTCCGCGAGGCACAATTCGTTTTTGCTCATGCGAAGTTATTTTATCACCTTACGCAGAAGAAGATTTTCAGCTTGAAGGAGTTATAGGAGCTAATATGGCAATGCCGCGCGATTTTCGTATTTATATTCCCAAAAATCGTTTGCGTTCTTTTGTTGCTAAAGTTATTCGCGGGGAAGAAGACTATAATATGATTATGAACGAATTTTTCCAAGACTTTTTCCGTGGAGAGTTTTAAATGCCTGAAGTTGAAATTTATACCGATGGAGCTTGTTCGGGCAATCCCGGAGCCGGAGGTTGGGGAGCAATTTTGCGCTGTAAAGGTGTTGAAAAAGAACTCAGCGGAGGTGCTGTTGATACTACCAATAATCGTATGGAGTTGACCGCGGTTATCGAGGCTCTTAAAGCCCTAAAAACATCTTGTGATGTCACTGTTTGCACCGACAGCCGCTATGTTATGGACGGAGTTACCAAATGGTTGCCTAATTGGCTGAACAATGGTTGGCGCACCGCCAATAAAAAGACTCCGGTAAAAAATGTCGATTTATGGCAAGAACTCGAGTCGCAGCTTAAAAAACATAAGATTCGTTGGATTTGGGTTAAAGGACATAATGGTCATGCCGAAAATGAGCGGGTTGACGAGTTGGCGCGAATCCAAGCAAAATCTATGGCTGGAGCCTGATTGTAAAATTTAGCTTGATTTAGACAAAAATATATGTTATTGTTAACTTAGTTTTAACAATAATGTGATTTTACATGGTTAAGCAACGAATACAACCCGCATTTTCGGGAGAAAAACAATCCCAAGAGATTAGTAAATCTCAAAGTGATTTTTACCACTTTGAAACCAAAGAAGAATTTATAGCCCACTTAATTCGCACCGACCAAATTCAAAAAGATACCCATCCCTCTCCAGACGATGGGTTAATTCATTTAAAAGGTGTGTTGAAAATTGATAATCGTGTCAAATCCGGTCTTAATTGGAATGATGTTGTAGTTACATCTGCCATAGTGGAAAAGGGAAAAATAAGCCGTTATCAGTATTTGCCTCTGACAAATAAAGGCATTACCACTGATCTTAAGGCTCCCGATCTGCAGCAATATATGCAACATAATAACTATGGAGCGGTTTTCAAAGATAATATATGGCATGTTGATGTTTTACGCATCCCCGAATCGGCAACTCATTTGGATTTTTCCTCAGTAAAAGCTAAAATAACCTTATTCTACGGTAATCAAATCAATTTATCAACTTTACCTTATTCGCGAAATATATTCGGTTTAAGTCCGAGGCGTTTGGCTGTAGATTGCGCCGATGCCCGCAAAATAGCTCAACAGAAAGGTTGCGGCAAAGAAATATTAAAACTTTTGCCATCGTCTAATCCTTGGTCAGGTTTTATTGGTTTTGGCAGTATTTTCGGCTCCGGTAGGAGATGATAAAATATTTATTGTCAGTTTTTGTAAAAAAATAATTGCACCAAATTGCAAAAATTGTTAAAAAAGAATTGAAAGTAATTATTAAAAAATTATGTATGTGTAACAACAAAAAAGAAAGAAGTGCACGGACATTACGCCTCGAGTGTCTTAGCTATTTGAACCACTGCGAAACACAGGGTTGTTTTTTTGTAGAAACTCTCTATAGAGATAATCAACAAAAGCGCCCTTATGTGTGGGATGAGATTGACAACGGAATTTCGACTATTGTTGCCAATAGTCAGGGTAACCCTAAAGTTCCAATTAAACTCTCCAAGCGCACGGATAGAAAAATGGCAAAGGTGCAAATTGCAATCGGAGATTATGTAATCCGATCTTGGGTTTTGCCTAAGAGAGGCGGACGTCGTGCTACCAGAGTTGTTTGCTTGGTTTACCAAGTGTCTGATATATGTGATACGACAAAAGTATTACAAGTTGTCAACATTGGTATAGCCGCAAACGACAAAGTTTTTTGGAAGAGTAAAATAGCCTCTTCCTTGCAAAAAGCCACTTATCGTGCTTTTTGCCGTGCCGAATATTATAATTCAGCACGCCCCTTCGTTAGCGAAGAAAGTAATTAACCCTATAAAGCGTCCCACTTAGGTGTGGGACGTTGTTTTTTTATACAAATAAAGAGCCTTTGAAACTTCAAAGGCTCCTATTTATCTGTTGCAATATTTTTATAACCAAGACCTCGGAGGTTTATTTGGAGATGTGACTATGGTCTTAAATTATAAAATATCTTGGTGACAGATAAAACTCTTGTTTAATCACATTCCGAATCTGCTTGACAAAATTCTGACACATTTAAAAAAAATGTCAATAGTAAATCATAATTATTTTAATTTTAATATAAAAATCAATGAGTTGTATGTTTTAATGTTTCATGTTCATACTCACTGATAATATCATCTTGAAAATCAGTAATTTCTTGTTCATGCTCCAGTTCGTCATGCAGAATTTTCACGGCCAATCGATGAGTTTCATAGTCTTTACCGAAAGTCATTTCGCAAATTTTCTCATAACGGGCAATTGCGCAACGTTCCGAAATCAAATTTTGTTTTAATAGCTCCGTAATATAAGGATTACTGGGCTCTTCATAGCTGCAAATAGCGGTTTCCCCCCATTTTTCCGGACTGAGAATCGGGGTTCCGCCTAACTCGATAATCCGATTCGCTAACCACCCCGCATGCTTTAACTCTTCATTGGCATGTTCAACAAATTCTTTGGTAATTGAGGTGCGATGCGGTCCTACCGCCACCAAAGCACCCAACCAATATTGATAATAAGCCAGCCATTCTTCGGCAAAAGCGATATTCAGCGTTTTAATCAATTCATCATAATCGGTTTTTGCGATTTTTTTAGCCATTTCACCCATTTTTATTCTCCTAAACTGTTAAACATACTGTAAATAAGCATTATTATTGCTTGTTCAAGCTGTAGCGAATCTAATTGAGCACTTAACCGTTTTTTCAATTAACATTTATTGATATTATGAGTTGATTTAGTATTTATTTCGGTTTAATATAACCGCATATTATGCTTCTTGGAGTTTACAATGATTAAAATAGCCCCGTCTTTGTTAGCAGCCGATTTTTCTAAGTTAGGAGAACAGCTTGTTCGTCTAGAGCAGGCAGGAGCAGATATGCTCCATTTGGATGTTATGGATGGCCATTTTGTGCCTAATTTGACTTTCGGAGCTCCTTTAATCAAGGCTTTGCGCTCGCATACCAATCTTCCTTTCGATGTTCATCTGATGGTTAATCAACCGGAAAAAATGATTGAATGGTTTGCCTCCTCCGGTGCTGATTATATTACTTTTCATGCCGAAGCGGTTGAGGATATCTCAACTGTCGTTGATTTAATACATTCCTTTAATATCAAGGCCGGTGTTGCCTTAAAACCACATACCGCAGCCGAAGTTCTGCACAATGTTATCGATAAATTGGATTTAGTTCTGATAATGACGGTTGAGCCCGGTTTCGGCGGACAGAAATTTATGGAAGATCAACTTGATAAAATCCGGCAAATTCGTAATATGATAAAAAATCAACATACTATCTTGAGTGTTGATGGCGGTATCAATGCTCAAACCGCACTTTCAGCCAAATCCGCCGGAGCTGATATGTTAGTTGCCGGAACTTATATTTTCAAAAGTCCCGATTGGTCGCAAGCTGTTGCCTCACTACGTTAAGGAGAATTAAATGAAACATTTGATTATGATTGTTGAAGATGAAGAAGCCTTGTGCTTGGTATTAAAATATAATTTGGAGAAATCCGGTTACGATGTGGCGATAGTTAACAACGGCAATAAAGCAATTGCCGAAATTGAGGCTCACAATCCCTCGGTTGTTTTAATGGATTGGATGTTGCCGGAGATTTCCGGTCTTGATTTGGTCAAGTTGATCCGTTCAAAACCAGATATTAAAGATACTCCGATTATTATGCTCACCGCCAAAGGAGAAGAAGAGGATAAGATTCGCGGACTTTTAGCCGGTTCTGATGACTATGTTACCAAACCTTTTTCAATTCCCGAATTATTAGCCAGAGTTAAGGCGCAAATCAGGCGTGCTCCCGAAAAATCGGATGTTGCGGAGTTGAATTTTGAAGATATTCATATGGATTTGGTTGAGAAAAAGGTTTTTCGCGGCGACAATTATATCCATTTAGGACCGACGGAGTTTCGTTTGTTGAGATTATTGATGGAAACTCCCGGCAAAGTATTTTCGCGCGAATATTTGCTTAAAAATGCTTGGGGTAATAATATTTATGTCGAATCTCGCACCGTAGATGTCCATATCCGTCGTTTACGTCGTGCACTTAATGAATATGGTGCGGATTATATTCGCACGGTTCGTGCCAATGGTTATTCTTTGGACAGTTCAATAAGCAATAATGAAGATACTTTAACGGAAGAATAAAATAAATGGCTCTTAAATTTGAATTATTGGCTCAAGACGGCAAAGCTCGCCGCGGCAAGCTTCACACCGCTCATGGTGTTGTTAATACTCCGGCTTTTATGCCGGTAGGCACATGCGGCACGGTTAAAGCCATGATGCCTGAATCGGTTGCTGCAACCGGTGCCGAGATTTTATTGGGCAATACTTATCATCTGATGTTGCGCCCGGGTGCTGATTTGGTTGAAAAAATGGGTGGACTTCATCGTTTTATGAATTGGGATAAGCCGATTTTAACCGATTCCGGCGGATTTCAGGTTATGAGTTTATCCGGACTTCGTAAACTCACCGAAGACGGCGTTGCTTTTTCTTCGCATGTTGATGGTAAAAAATTCTTCCTCTCACCGGAAGAATCCATTAAAATTCAGCATAAACTTGATGCAGATATTACTATGTGTATGGACGAATGTGTTAAACTTCCGGCCGCTCATGAAGTTGTCAAAAAATCAACCGAAATGTCAATGCGTTGGGCCAGACGTTCGCGAGATGCTTTTATTGACCGAGACGGTTATGGCATATTCGGTATTCAACAAGGCGGAGATTATCAGGATTTGCGAGCTTATTCGGCTGAACAGCTCAAATCAATCGGCGGTTTCAGCGGCTATGCTATCGGCGGTTTGGCGGTAGGTGAGGGGCAAGAAAAAATGTTTGAGGTTTTAGATTATGCTCCAGCTATGCTTCCCGCAGACAAACCGCGTTATCTGATGGGAGTAGGGCGTCCTGATGATATTGTCGGTGCAGTATGTCGCGGAGTTGATATGTTTGATTGTGTTATGCCGACACGTTCCGGTCGCACTTCACAAGCCTTCACGGCTCGTGGAACTATCAATATTCGCAATTCTCGTCACCGCGAAGATAATCGCCCGCTGGAAGAAGAATGTAATTGTCCGCTTTGCCGTAATTATACCCGTGCCTACATCCATCATCTGCAAAAATGCAACGAGGTTTTGGCGGTTATGTTGCTCACTTGGCACAATATACGTTATTATCAGCGTTTAATGCAAGGTTTGCGTGATGCCATAGAGCATGGAAAATTAGCTGATTTTGTAAAAGATTTTTATGCCAAGCAAAAGCTTGGAGATATAGAGGAATTGTAAAAATGACAGATTGTGAAGTAAAAAAAGATAATTTACGCGTTTGTGTATCCTGTGGTCATTCTGCCGGTAATGATCCGATTTATGAAGAAGAATCTTATCAAATGGGCAGATTGATTGCCCAAATGGGATTTTGTCTTGACTATGGTTTCTCCAACAGTGGTATTATGGGAGCGGTTGCTCGCGGTGTTTTGGATGAGTGGCAAAATCACAAAAAGCAATTTTACCAAAATGTCAGTCCGATTGTCGGTATCACCACTCAGGAATATTACAGTCTTTATCAAAAAGATGAAATTCTGGAAAAAGTTACCAATGTTGTTGTAACCGATACTATGGAAAATCGCAAGAAGAAGCTGTTTGACGCCGATATTATCGTTTTTGCTCCCGGCGGAGTGGGAACTTTGGACGAGCTTGCTTATGATTGTGTTGCCATGCAGGACGGGTTTATTAAGAATAAGCCTTTTATCTTTTATAATCTTAACGGCTTTTTCTATCATATTTTGGAATTTTTGAAAGAAATGGTAAATTCCGGTTTTGCCGAGCCCATTCCTTATATCGTGGTTGATAACAAAGAAGAATTAGAGATTGTATTCCGTTTATTAAAATTGCGTTATAACGGTTGTGAAAGCTTTAAGGAGGCTTATTATCATGCTCGCAGATTGGCCTTTGAAATGCCTTATTTTATTAAAAACAAAAGTCCGGATAAAAGTTTGGAGGATATGATTGCCGAAATTGATAATATTGAATTATCCGGTGATTCCGAGCGTAAAGGTAAACTCAATCATCAAGTTGAACAAGCTTATTTGGAAAAAGAGATTGAGCGTATGTATGAACGCTTAGCTAAGGCCGGTCGAGATACTGCAGTGGTCAGTGATAAATTAAGTGAGTTAAAAAAATCACAACATAATAACTGATATTTTAAGGGACTTAATTTATGTTAAATTTGATTTGGGCTGGATTTTTTATTTTTGCATTAATTGCCGCAATAGTCCAAAGTTTAAATGGCAATAATGAAATATGGAAACAAATCGTTGACGGACTGTTTGAAAGCGCCGATACCGGTTTTCGTGTTGCTTTAGGTTTAACCGGAGTATTGTGTTTTTGGTTAGGCATATTAAAAATTGCCGAGAAATCCGGCTTAACCGAAGCTCTGGCTAAGTTGTTAAAACCTTTTTTCCGTGCGGTAATGCCCGACCTTAAACCCAATTCTCCGGCATTCGGTTCGATCGTAATGAATGTTGCCGCTAATGTGTTAGGTTTGGATAATGCCGCTACCCCGATGGGGATTAAAGCTATGGAGCAAATGCAAAAAGAAAATATCTATCAGGATAAGGCCTCCAATTCGCAAATTTTATTTATGGTGCTTAATTCTTCCTCCCTTACATTATTACCTGTTACTATTTTAATGTATCGTTACCAGTTTGGCTCCGGCAATCCGGCATTGGTATTTATTCCGATATTATTGGCTACTTCAGTTTCCACTTTAGCCGGCTTTTTAGCAACAGCTTTATGGTTGCGTATCAATATTTTCCGACCGGTAATTTTGGCTTATTTAGGTGCGGGAGGTTTGTTGATCGGTTTGATCGGTTATCTGTTTGCCGGGCTTGATTTTGCCGATAAAACTACCGCTGCAATGATTATGAGCAATTCCTTATTATTTGGTCTGGTTGCCTTTTTCATTTTATGGGGCTTACTCAAAAAGCAAAATGTCTATGAAAACTTTATTCAAGGAGCCAAAGATGGTTTTACCATCGCCGTGCAAATTATCCCTTATCTGGTAGCAATGTTGGCGGCAATCGGTATCTTCCGTGCTGCCGGCGGAATAGACTTGCTTTGTTCGGCTTTGGAAAAGTTATTGAACCATTGGAATATTGATTACGAGTTTGTCAAAGCAGTTCCTACGGCCTTAATGAAACCTCTATCCGGCAGTGGTGCCAGAGCTATGATGCTTGATACTTTCAAGGCTTACGGTGTTGACAGTTTTGCCTCCTTTGCCGCTTCGGTAGTGCAAGGATCCACCGAAACCACCTTTTATGTTTTAGCGGTTTATTTCGGTGCCGTCAAAATCAGTAAAACCGGAGCCGCTTTGCCCTTGGCTTTGTTTGCCGATATCTGCGGAATTATCGCCGCGATTTCTTTGGCTTATGTTTTTTATCAGGAGTAATAAATGAGTGATTTAAATGATTATCAAAATGAAACAGCCGACAGTCAAGTAAACGCAATTGCCACAGCTTTGGATGCCGGTGATCGTGCTCAAGCTGCCGAATTAAGCAATGCTTTGTGGAGCAGTGGCGGAACTTTATCTCCGGATTATCAAAATTTTTACATTGAATGTCTGTTGGATATGGGGGAAATAGAGCAGGCAACTTCATTATTGCAACCGATTATGCGCAATTTAAGTACTTATGTCGGCGAATATTGGCCGGTCTTGCTCAAATATGCATTTTTATCGGCAAATTTATCTTTAGCGGTATCTATTGGCGAATATCCCGATGTGCATCAGCAAATGGAACCGATATTCAATTGGTTGCAAACTCATCAACAAGATTACACCTTGCGCCATTTTAATTATATTCTGCATATGGCAATGGAAGCTATGCGCGGCAAGCTTTGTGCTTTTGATTTATTGGTTCTTGATGACGGCAAAATTGAATGTGTATTTTATTCAACGGATAATGATGAACAAAACCGCCAAACCGCCGCTGACATAATTGAAAAATCCACCGAGTACCTGAATAATTTGGAAATCACCTTGCCAGAAGATTGGATCTTGGCTTTTGATAACATTGCCAATCGCGATTTATCGTAAAAATGAATTTTATTTTTTTTTAATTAAATTTATAAAATACATAAGAGTATGATAATATGGAAAAACAAGAACAAGAAGTATTAAAAGATTTTCTTTTGGATATTAACTGTTTGGATAAATTAGAAAAATGGGAAAATCATTTCAATTTATTTGATGTATTAAAAATATGCAGAACTGAGATTAGGCATAGCAATGTTTTAGCTTGGTTATTAAATCCTAATGAGAATCACAATTTCGGGGATGCTTTTATAAAGAAACTATTTCAAGAGTTTATAAAAAATCAACCTAATATGAATAATGATATTATGCGGTTGTTGTTAGTAGATTTCTACAGTTTTTCAGTATATAGAGAATGGAAAAATATAGATATTTTATTAATTTCTGATGAAGAAAAAATAATAGTTGCTATAGAAAACAAAGTTCGTTCTCATGAGCATGATAACCAATTAAATCGTTACAAAAGTATCTTAACAAAAGAATTTCCTAAATATAAAAGAATATTGATTTATTTAACCCCAGATGGTGAAGAGCCAAGTGATGACGAATGGAATATTTTAACTTATAAAAATATTGTTGAAATTATTGAAATGATTGTAAGAAATGTAGTTTTACCGTCGGGTATAAAATTAATGATTGATAACTATATTGAGGTCATAAGGAGAGATGTTATGGAAGACAAAGAACTTATAGAAGTTTGTAATAAAATATATCTTAAACATAAAAGAGCTTTAGATTTAATTTTTGAGTATAGGATAGATCCAACCCAAGCTTCTAGTATTGTTAAAGATATTTTACAGAAAATGTCGGATAAAGGTGAAATAATATACGAAAATAATAAAGGTAATACTTATATTCGATTTTATACTAAGGAAATGAATCAATTATTACCAAATTTAATTGAAGGTAAAAGTGGGTGGGGAAATGAACATTGTTATGCTTATGAATTTAAAATGATGAATGGTAAATTCAGATTATCATTTACGTTAACTCCGAAAAATATTTCTGAAAAAACTGCAGATATAATGCGTAAAATTGTTCATATTGAAAGACCTGTAAAAGAAAAATTAGATTTTCAATGGCTATCACTACATATAAAAAAGTACAATATTACAGATGAGAGTGATGATAATGAAAAATTAATTGCCACAATAAAAAGAGCTATAAAAGACATATTAATGTGGGAAAAAGAGACTATTGAAAAAATAAATCAATAATATTGCAAAGTATTTTACAATATCATTAATTAATCTATTGCTAGAAAATTTATTCGTCTAAAACGGTGCGGCAATCAGTCCGTTGCCGTTATCTTGCATCGGAACTTCAATATGTGATGAAATTTTTCCCATTCCGCCGGAAAATAGTTTTACTACCAGTGCCGAAGCGGTTTTCTGGGCATCATCTTCTGCCGCAAATAATATAAAGCGGTTTTGATGTTCGGTAACGCTTTCTCCGGTTTTGGTATCGGTCAAAGTCAAAGCTACCACCACCTGTAAACGGTTGGTTGCTGCATTAAGTTTATCAATTTTGGCTTTTAACACTTTTGTTTTTAAGACATAATCGGGATTATCCTGTCTGTCGGTAACTTCCACTCCCGGAATTTTTAACAAATCTTTTTTCAAATAATCAAAAAATTTACCGGTAGATGTTCCGTCAAAAAACTCGGTTCGGTCAACAAAAATTTGTTTGGCTCGTCCGTTAATTTTCAACTTTTTCTCAACTGTCGGTTTCTCTACATAAGCAATATCTTCATTAATGGTAATATTCGGCTTGGGCGGCAATTCCACTTCAAAATCATCCGGTTTATTTTCTTCTGTTGTTGAAGCCAACACAATATTAGCAAAAGTTTCTTTTATTGTCGCTTCCGATAATAATGCATTTACCTCCACGCATAATTCTTCAGATGTTTGTTTTAAGGTTGTGATGCTTAAATTATCAAGATTATCGACCAATCGAAGTATCTTATTTTCGAATTGACTTTTATCCATGTTGTTCTGATATTTTTTCAGTTCATCTAAATCGCGCAAAGCAACAAAAGCGGCCTTGTCAGCCGCTTCCATTCTAGCTGCAGATTTACTCATCCCTTCGACAAACTCTTCACAATATCTGCCGACAACCGTAAAACTGCCGTTTGATACATTATAATTTTCTTGAGCATAAACGCAAGGAGCCGTTAAAATCAAAGCACCTAATATGCTAAAGCTTAAACGCATACTCTCTACCACCAACTTCCGTCATCATTTTGAACTTGGCGAACAGTATCCGACCAACTGTTCAGCATATTGCCGTTTCTATCCATTAAACGCATCTCATAAGAAATAACCGGAACTTCAGGAGTATTTGAATTGGTAAGTGAGCTTTCAAATACATATTCAGCTGCATTAGGATCATCTACAATGTTAAACATTTTGGAGTTAACCAAAATATCGCGAGCTGTTTGCCCTGCCGAATTCGGTCCGTCCGGTAAATAACGATCGATTTGTACCATATCGGCAATATAAATCGGCGCATTGGGATAGTTAGCAAAAATCGCCGGCGAATCCTCCAAAACCTTACCGGCAACTCTTGAGGCCAAAATGCTGTATACTTCCGGAGTAATTACATAATCAGCTGAGGCATAACGTTCGCCGCGTTTCGGCAACTGATAACGTTCGCCATACTGTTGAGCACAAGCAGGCTTTCCGCAAGTAGGTTCAACATAGTTAACTTTCTCTTCGGTTTGAACATCAATATATTTAACCTCAGGTTTAGGATTACGGCACAAACCTGTCATGCTGCATAAATCCGGACTTCTGACTTCGCTGCAAGCGCATAAGGCCAACAAACTCATTCCTGCTAATAAAGACTTTTTCATTGTTTCAACTCCATTGCAAAAAAAACTTATAAGGTTAGTATAAAGCATAATAAAAAAAATAAAATACATTTTTCAATTATTCACTATTTACTTTTTATGATAATTTATATTAAAATCACGTTAATTTTGATGTAAAAAAAATTAAAAGAAAGATTTTATAAATGACTATTGCTTTTACTTTTATATTGATTGGATTGGCTGCGATAATCTACCCGTTGCGTTACAATCGTTTTTATTTGTTGAATGCAGCTTTAGTAATAGGTTTAGCCTATTTTACCGAGAACTATATTTTTAAGATTAATCCGATTCACTTTTTTTCGGTAAAGACTTTATTGCTGTTCTTGGTTTTTCATTTAATATGTATCAATCTTACCACTTTTATTGCTTATGGTGTAGACAAACATGCCGCCATTAATAACCAATGGCGTATTCCCGAAAATGATTTGCATGTTTTGGAGTTTTTAGGGGGATGGATAGGTGCATTTATCGGACAAAGATTTTTTAATCACAAAACCTCTAAAAAAAGTTTCCAGGCAATGTATCTGTTGATGATTATATTAGAGTTTTTATTTGTCTGGTTTTTATGGTATTATTTAGGAATAAACCGCTTTATTTAGCAGCTTCAGCTTGTTCTTTGCGTTGCTTTTCCAACTTCTTCAAAAGCATCTGCCTTTTCAGTCTGCTGATATGGTCGATATATAAAATCCCGTCTAAATGATCCAGTTCATGTTGCACTGCTACTGCTAAAAAGTCTTGTGCCGACAACTCTTTTTCCTCGCCGTTGTAGTCAATATATTTCACTCTTACTTCCGCCGGTCGTTCAACTTCAGCCCGCATACCCGGCACCGATAAACATCCTTCTTCGCAAACCTCTTTTTCTTCCGAACGCCACACAATTTCAGGATTGACCATATACAAAGGATCTGGTTCTTCATCTTCTTTTGCTATATCAATTACTACAATGCGCTTGGATATTCCCACTTGCGGCGCAGCCAGACCGCAACCGTTGCATTTATACATCATTTCCAGCATATCATCAAGTAAAGCCTGTATCTGTTTATCAAAAACATCAACCTTTTGTGCTTTTTGTTTCAATATGGGGTGAGGGTATTCATACAGCGTCAGTTCACTCATTATTTCACCTTATCTTATATTCTTTGCAATACTGTCCAATAAAGCATTAACCATCTTGGGCTCGCCTTTGGAGAAAAAGGCATAAGCCAAATCAACATATTCTTTAACAATAACTGCCGCATCAATATCGGTAGTGTTGGCCAATTCATAAGCTGCGCAGAGCAAGAGTGCCCGCAGAGTTCCGTCAAAATGCTCAAACGACCAACCTTCTTTCAGGTATTGCGCCAAAGATTTTTCCAGTGATTCTTTGTTTTTCTGCACACCTCTTACCAAAACGGCAAAATATTCGGCATCAATTGCTTCAATTTCTACCGGCTCTTCCAAAATCTCAAAACCGTCGCTTTGCTCTTCAATGGCATAACGTCCGATATCTCCGTTCACAAAATCTTTTATCACTTCATCAACCGGCAATTGTCCGAATTCAATCATATATGTAGCTTGCACGGCGGCCAAACGTGCGGCTGATTTCTTTTTAATTTTTTCTGAAATAAACTTTGCCATTTTTTTTTAATTCCCTTCAGGTTTTGCCATATGTTCCAAATCAGTTAAAAAGTCTTCAAAATCTTTCGGTTCGCGAAAATCTTTATAAACCGAAGCAAATCTGATGTAAGCAACATGGTCTAAAGTTGCCAGCGATTCCATAACCATTTCCCCGATTTGAGTTGATGGTATTTCCGCTTCTCCGGTGCTTTCCAACCGACGTTGAATCGAATTAACGATTTTTTCTACCTTTTCCGCGCTGATTGGTCTTTTCCGCACAGCCAAATAAATTGACTTCGCCAATTTATCGCGATCAAACATCACTCTTTCGCCGTTTTTCTTCACCACTGTCAAATCACGTAATTGCACATGTTCAAAGGTGGTAAATCGCTGTCCGCAATCCGGACATTCTCTGCGACGACGAATAGCCGTATCATCATCGGTATTTCGCGAATCTTTAACTTGAGTGTCATTACATCCGCAAAACGGACATTTCATTGGTTAACTCCCTTGTTTTATCAAACTTTCGGCTGTTTTATACATCAGCGAAGAATATCTTGCTCCCTTTATAAGAACAATATCGCCGTTTTGCAAGCATTTATTTAATAAAAAGTCATCCAACCCGACATAAGAGTCAAAATAATACTGTTCTTTCTCCGGTGGCAGTTGTGCCAACATATCGCGCATTTCTTCACAAACTCCGATTACCACATCAATATCGGTTGTTGCTATTGCTTTGCCGATTTCGATATGTCGTGATTTTGAAGTGTCGCCCAATTCAGCCATCTTCCCCAATACCGCAACTTTACGCCCCGTTGTTTGCATTTTACCCAAATTTGCAATGGCTAACTTCATCGCCTCCGGTTGTCCGGAATAACTGTCATCAATCAAAGTAAAAGTTCCGCCTTTGGGTAATTTCAGCAGATGTTTGGCACCGCGTCCCGCTAATGGTGCAAAATTATTCAAAGCGGGCAGGGCTTTTGTCTCGTCCAGTTCCAAAGCCTCAATAGTTTTCAATACGCACCAGGCATTATAAAGATTATGTTCCCCGCTATCCTGCAAATTCAGTGGAGCTTGCGAATGATGATTTTTGCCGAATTTGAAAATTTTTAATCCGTTTTCTAAAGCACGTTTCTCCAAAATCTCGGCAAAATTGGTATCTTCATTGATAATTGCCGCACCGTTTGCTTTTACTCCCTTAAATATTTCTGCCTTAGCCTCGGCAATACCTTCAAAACTGTCAAAAAACTCAATATGCATCGGATAAACATTAGTAACAATCGCCAAATCCGGTTGCACCATCTTTACCAGATTTTCAATCTCTCCTTTAGCACTCATGCCCATTTCCACCACTGCAAAATCCGCCGTCATATCCAAATTGCATAAAGTATTCGGCACTCCCACCTGATTGTTAAAGTTTCCTTGCGTGGCATAAACTTTACCGTATTGCGATAAAGCTGCTTTCAGTTCCTCTTTGGTGGTGGTTTTGCCGGACGATCCGGTCAAACCGATTACGATTCCTTTGAATAATGAGCGGTTATATGTCCCGATTCGCCCGTAAGCTTCCAAAGTGTCGTTCACTATAAATTGTCTGTTTTCCGCAATATCATCGATTCGTTTTTCGACCACAACTGCAACTGCGCCGTCTTTAATTGCCTGTGTGGCAAAATTATGTCCGTCAAATTTTTCTCCGCGTAGAGCAATAAACAAATCGCCCTTTTGCACTTGTCGTGAATCGGTTGTAACTCTGCAGATTTCCTCATTTCCGTAATTTTTTTCTTGCGCTAAAATCTCGCTTAATTTGCTCAAACTTATCTTTTCCATAGTCAGCCTCTTGCCTTTTTTTTGAAACATTTTTCTCATTATAAAAACAAAAGTTAAATAAATTATTTATCTTTTCTTGACAAATTTTTCTTGCAAATTTTGTCTTTTAGGTTATAGAATGATCGCAATAAACCTTATTATTAATTCTTAAAACTTTATTATCATGAAAAAAACATTTTTTTGCGCACTATGCGTACTTGCCATTTTGGCAATGGTTGGCTGTAAAGGCCGCACCTACAAGAATCAGGTAATGTTGGGTAACGAGCCGACCAACCTCTACCATTGGTCGTGGACGGCGCAAGATGCCCCGTGGGGCATCTGCGATAAGGACGGCAACGAGATTATTCCTCGTGTGTACCCGAAATCCGTCAAGTACTACGGCGACTACTTCATCGCCGACAGCCTCACCAAACAGGTCTTGTTCTCCCCGACCGGCAAACGCCTCTACGAGGCCGAGAAAATTGAACGGAGTGGCTTCAAGTGGTTTGTCATCGGAGTCAACAATGGCAAACAGTCCGTGTTTGACCTACGTAACAAGACCATTATTGACGGTTTCGATCAGATGCAAGTTTTCGCTTGCGGAGGCGAGGTATTTTATCTCGTAACCGTGGCCGAGAAAAAAGGTGTTACCGATACTCAAGGTAACATTATTATCGGCCCGCGTTATGACGAGATCATCGCCATCACCGACATCGTCAAGGATAAGAAAACCGGCTTCTTCTTCGCCCAACAGGGCAATCAATGGGAGGAGTTTAACCGTCTCGGCAAGCGAACCGGTAAGCCAACCGCCAAACAAGTTAAGGCGAAAATTAAAAAAAGCCAAGCGCTGAATTTGTAAAAAAAGCTCTTGACCCAAACCAAAACCGCAGTTCTTTCGAGCTGCGGTTTTGTTGTTTTTAATAAATCGGGAAACGTTGACACAAAGCAACGACTTTTTGCGTCACTTCTTCAATCACTTTTTGCTCCTTATCCGTTCCGACCGCTTCAATCACATCAGCAATCCACTCGCCGACCCAAGCAAATTCAGTCTCCTTAAATCCTCGTGTCGTTCCGGCGGGAGTTCCGACTCTGATACCTGAGGTAATCTTGGGTGGCTGCGGATCAAACGGAATAGCGTTTTTATTAGCCGTTATATGAGCCTTATCTAATGCATCGGCCGCCTTGTCTCCGGTAACTCCTTTAGCCCGCAAATCCACCAACAGCAAATGCGTATCGGTTCCGCCTGATACCAAATCCAGTCCGCATTTTTTCAATGTTTCGCCCAAAACTTTGGCATTTTTAACCACTTGCGCGGCATATTGCTTGAACTCATCACTCAAATCCTCTTTGAAACATACTGCTTTGGCGGCAATAACGTGTTCCAAGGGTCCGCCTTGAATACCGGGAAATACTGCCGAATTTATCTTCTTGGCAATTTCTTCATTGTTGGTCAGAATCATTCCTCCACGCGGCCCGCGCAAAGTTTTGTGAGTGGTAGTGGTAACCACATCGGCAAATGTAAGCGGATTAGGATGCACTCCGCCGGCAACCAATCCGGCAAAATGCGCCATATCTACCATCAAATAGGCTCCGATTTTATCGGCAATTGCTCTGAATTTAGCAAAATCGATTATCCGCGGATAAGCCGAACCTCCGGCAATTATCAGTTTCGGTTTATATTCCGTTGCCAGTTGTTCCACTTGAGCATAATCAATCAAACCGCTGTCTTTTTCAACTCCGTAGCCAACCGAATTCAGCCATTTTCCCGAAAATGATACTTTTGCACCGTGGGTTAAGTGTCCTCCGGCATCAAGGCTCATCCCCATAATCGTATCATTAGGTTGGAGCAGGGCGACATAAACCGCCATATTGGCCTGTGATCCCGAATGCGGTTGCACATTGACAAATTGTGCGTTGAATAATTTTTTGGCACGTTCGATAGCCAAAGTCTCGATTCCGTCAACAAATTCACAACCGTGATAATAACGTCGATTCGGATAACCCTCGGCATATTTATTGGTCAAAATTGATCCTTGAGCCTCTAAAACCGCTTTAGATACAATATTTTCCGAAGCAATCAGCTCAATTTGATTTTGCTGACGACGTAATTCTTTATTGATAAGTTCGGCAATTTCAACATCTTCCGTAACTAAATTTTGTTCAAAATCCATTTTATTCTCCCTAATTATCCAGTTGTTCGATTCGTCTGATATGGCGTTCTCCGTTTGAAAAAGGTGTTGCCAAAAAGATATCCAGATATTTCAAAACTTCTTCCTTTGATTGAGTGCGACCGCCGAACACGGCAATATTGGCATTATTATGTTCTTTCGCCAAAGCGGCAACTTGTTCGTTATAAAGCAAAGCCGCCCGGATTCCTTTGTGACGATTAGCCGCAATTGATATCCCGATTCCGCTGCCGCAAACCAAAATACCCAAATCGGCTTTTTTATTCACAATATAATCAGCCATTTTATCGGCAATCAGCGGGTAATCACAAGAATCGGTATTGTGAGTTCCCAAATCTTCCAAAACCAAACCTTTTTTTGCGCAATATTCAATAATATCAGCTTTTCTCTCAAAACCGCCATGATCGGAAGCAATTGCAATTTTCATAATATCAACAACTCCTTTTTAATTTCTTTTGGCGCTATCATATAATAAATTTTGCAATAAAAAACAATTTTTTTAAAAAAATCTATTGACTGCTGAAAAATTTAATGTATATATGTCATTACCGATTGAGAGAACGGTAACCCGATTGGCCGGTTGGCAGAGTGGCTCATGCAGAGGACTGCAAATCCTTGTACATCGGTTCAATTCCGGTACCGGCCTCCAAATTATACCGTATTCCGGCTTAGCTCAGCGGTAGAGCAATCGGCTGTTAACCGATTGGTCGCCTGTTCGAATCAGGCAGCCGGAGCCAAAAAAAATAACAACCACCCATAGAGGTGGTTGTTATTTTTTTTTGACTATCGCTATCTGAAACGAGTAGGCGACCAAAGGGAGCCTGTTTGACTTGAAGTTTTGCCATCGCAAATGTGATGGCAAAGTGAAAAGCGACTTTAGTCAATCAGGCAGCCGGAGCCAATAAAAAAATACTCACCCTTGTGGTGAGTATTTTTTTATGTCCCGTCTGCCCTGTGAGAACAGGCGAAGTCCTGTTCGGAGCGGGTAGTTGGTGAGCGCAATTTTAAGCAGCGCGAACCTTACGACGCGAGGAGGACCCGCTTGCGGGAGTGCCCAATCAGGCAGCCGTCCTTATTTTACTCACCCTTGCGGTGAGTATTTTTTTATGTCCCGTCTGCCCTGTGAGAACAGGCGTTTCTGTTCGGAGCGGGTAGTTGGTGAGCGCTTTTTTTAAGCAGCGCGAACCTTACGACGCGAGGAGGACCCGCTTGCGGGAGCAGGCAGCCGTCAATATATTTTGCCTCCAATACGTTAGCTTTCAATGATAGGCTTTTGCTTCCTCAACTTCGCGAAGAAGTTGAAGGCTTGTGCGAAATTATCATTGCCAAAAATACCAACGGCTATTACGGCTCCGTAAAAATGCATTTTGATTTGGGTACAGGATTGTTTTGGGAGAAGAAGGGAAAATGAATTAGTTTCCGTTATATCCACGCTCTTTAGAGTATAAGCATTTTTTCCACCATGATTCTCTTTTTAAGATGATATGCTTATCTACTCTAGAATTATAGTTTTCCAAAATTGAATACTGAAAGTTTTTCTTTATATATTCAAATGATAAATTTTCTAGTTCTACATTTCCACCATGACCATTGGCTATATAATTTTTCCATCTTTGCAACAACATACCATTTTCTCCATATGCGGAACCAACATATAATTTCCCAGTTTCTTTATCTGTTAATAAATAAACTGCTTTTTGATTTTCTAGTGCCGCAATCCAATCTCTTTTGCCTCTATTGATAATCGTTTTTAGTTTGTCATAGGAAAGACAAACTTTATCATAACCAGGAAATTCATCTCCATCATATACTGTTGGCAAAATCTCTTTAACAATACATGTGTCAATATACTTTTCTAGATTAAAAACATAACGGGAATAAGTATTTCCTTTTTTACATTTTATAACTAATCTTCCAAATAATGAAGCATATTTTTTCATAATTTCAACTTTTGCATAATCATCTTTGGGAATATCAACAATTCTTCCAGCGGAGACGAACAGCCATTCATCAGCGTTATTCATTCTAAGGAAACTGAATGCTAATTGTCCAGGTTTGTAATTGGGCGTATCATTACCCCAACTTTTTCCCCATCCCCAAAAAGAGCATTCTTTACATGTGGCTGTGCTTTTCTCTATATCTGAATGAGTTAGCCATCTATCTAAGTAGGTCTCATCGCTATCTCCTGGTTGCATGTTTAGCTCAATTTTACAATTTTTAATTTCTTCATCTGTTAAATGCAAAATATCATTTAATAACAAATTCATCTCTACATCTCCTTTTTTATTTGGTTACTAAATCTCTCGACTTGAGCGATGATACCAAGCAACCTGTCAACCTCTCGAAATATATCTTCTTTAGTTGCATTTTGCTCAACTAATTCTTTTATCTTATTTAATATCGGCTTAAAGTCAATAGCAATAGATTGGCCTAAAATTCGCATACCTTCGCCACGGATTTGAGCAATTTTTTGTTGTTCATCTGTCAGATTCATTTCATCTCCTTACTAACAAAAACCAATGCGACGCGCAATCGGAGCTTTTTCTTTTTGTTCCATTTCCAACATCTTTATCAATTCTTCCCTTTTATCCAAACAGCCCATAATTTCGGCTTTTTCTTTTACCACCACAAAATCCCCCGGTGTCAGGCTTGAGATATGAGACAAATCAACATTTTTAATTCCGAAAAAATGCTCAAAAGCCAGCGAATTTTGTTTACTGGTCATATATTTATATTCCACCTTAAAAGTAAAACGCCTAAGGCTTGCTTTATCCAAATTATCCATCAAATTAGTGGTGCAAACAAAGGGGAGTTCATGCTTTTCCATCTGCGTCAACATCTCATTAACTTGTGCAACCTCCCAAGAATGTTGTGAGCTTTGCCGATTGTATAAAAAACTATCTGCCTCATCAAACACCAATAATGCTCTTTTATCTTTAGCTTCTTGAAAAGCTTGGGCTATATTATGTTCAGTTTCGCCATGCCACATTGAAAGCAAATCAGAACAACGCTTTTTTACAATCGTCATTTTTAATTGTTCAGCCAAATATTCGGCATAAGCTGATTTACCGGTGCCTGATACACCATACAAACAAAGTGAAAACTTGGTTTTCTTAAGCTCTTTTATTTGCTCGGCCAGTTTGCCCAAGTCAGTATCTGTATTCAGTAATGATACATTAAAATTGAGCTGTTTTTTATCATCCTTTTTCCTTTTTTCGGTCGGTTTATGTTTTTCTACGCCGTTATTATAGGCTTTTTCCATGGCATCCAAGTTTTGACAAACCTCTTTTATTCCTCCTTTAACAATTTTAGCCGATTTTGCGGCAGTTGTAATAAATGACGGTGTCAGATTGTATTCCTTAGCCAGTTCAGCAGCCTTTTTGCTATCAATTTTTATATTATATTGCTTAAGCGTTTTCTTAAATATTTCTTTTCGGATATCAATACTCGGTTTTTTAAAATCAAGCGCATAAGTAAAACGTCTTAAGTAAGCCTTATCCCAACAACGAATAGAGTTTACAATCCAAATACAGGGAGTTTCATTTTTTTCCAAAATACGATTGATATGGATTTTTTTCTCAAACATCAAATCATCGGCTTCATCAATCAAAAAACAAACTTTATTGCCTTTATCGATGGTATTTTGAGCCATATTTAAACATTCCAGGCGATTTTTATCATCGCCTATTTTTTCGCCGATAGCGTATAATTCAACTTTTGCCTTATGACATAATGTCTTTGCAAACTCGGTTTTTCCGGTGCCCGGATCGCCATAAAACAAAATATTCATACCTTTGTATTTTGAACCTCCTTTAAGCAGTTTTACACAAAAGTCCTTATTTTCAATATGCTTAAAGTCTTGCCAATCTAATGACGGGAGCAAATGCTCGCCCAAAATAATCCTTCTTAAATCATTTAATGTCCTAAATTTATGCGAGAATAATTTTACTCCTCTCTCGCCTAAAGAAATATCACCATCATATTCCATTTCCAACATTCCGCATGCAATCAGTTTGTCATCAGAATTTAAATAATTTTCGATTTGATTTGGCGTATAGCTCAAAAAAAACGAACTGCATAAATGATTGTTGTTGCATCTCCTGAATAATGTCTCTTTTAATTGCTCAACCTCAGAATTAAATTTTAAGCGCACATAATAGCCCAAAATATCTTTTTCGATGTCTGACAATTTTATCAAATCAGCCACCAAATTTATTTTTTGTTGTAAGCTGCTAAAGTGGGAGGATTTTGTCGCCTCAACTTTAGAGGCAACCTTATGATAAAGCATATCAATGCGTTTCATAGCTTCACATTTTTTCTTCTTGGCAAAATCTTCAAAATTATTGTATTTATCGATTTCTTCCTCGCTCATCAGTTTGCAGTTGATATAATTTGAGCCGTAATCTTCATACCATTCGCCGATTCTGATTAAAAACTCGCGAATATTAGCTTTTTTCGATAAAAAATTTGCTAAATAACAAAACAGCTTATTTCTTTCAAAGCCGTTCATCTGAAAAGTTATAGTCGGTTTAGTGTATCTTTTGCGCATTGTGTTACCCCTTAAGTTCAAATTTACCTCACTTATAAAACACAACTGCGTCAAAATATGACGGATTTATTTAGCTTTTTTATATAAAACATCCATCAGCAAAACCATTGCATAAGTGTCTTGCCCGCAATAAGCCTCTAAGCCGTCAAAAAGTGTCTTTTCTTCTTTCGGTGTCAATTTTCCTTGCTGAAAAGCTAAATACCTTTCGTTAGCTTCCCCGCCATTATGAATTTCCATATTATCATAAGACAACTTGGTAAAAGATGGTAAAACTTGTTTTATCGAGGCAGAACTTTGTTGCTTATAGTGATATAAAGCACGGCTTTTAAATGGTTTCCATAAATCAACAACTCGTTCATTAATAGCTTCAATATCTTTTTTCAAATCCGGAAACAAATCGGCAAGTTCACCGTTACGACCTTTTTCAAAACTTTGAAAATAAACAATGATTGAGCCTTTTTTGCCACAGTTCTTAACCAAACTTTCAACTAAAGCACGTCTCGGATCAGTTCTTTCTTTATGCAAAAAGCTGATATGTTCAACGTCCCCGCCGATTTCTTTTTGAATATGCAGTGAGAATTGAAAAGGTATCTGCTGATAAGGCTTAGAATTTTCAAACATCGGAACAGCTGGATTTAGTGATTCATAATCAAAATAGTATAAAGGATAAATCAAATTGTTTAAGAACTCGCGAATCAACTCTTTGTCGCAATGTATCTTTTTCTTTTGCCAAGCCTCAATATCTATTTTTGCTGTTCCTTTATAATCTTGCGCATCAAGAGCATTAATATCAAAAGACTTCAGCTTTTCACAAACTTTATCAGCCTTGCGCACATCAAGAATATCCCAAATTGAATAATCCGGCACATCCGCACAGCAATAATCATAAAAGTCACAATCCTTGCAAGCTTTTGCAATATGAGCTTTGGGTTCTTTGCTTTGTTTTTGATAATTCAACAGTTGCAAAGCATTTTCGGCAATTTCAACCTGCTTTTCTTTTACATCGTCGGTGAAGTCATCTAACTTGAACAACTGATCGATTTTGAGCTTTTTGCCTCGCACATAATCTTTATTAAGGTGCAAAATATAGCAACGATTGATTTTATATCCGGCTTGTGTGAAAACATAATATTGATAAGCCAAATCATCAACTTGCTTGGTATTAATATTGTTCGAGCTTTTGATTTCAACCAAATCCCATTTACATCCCGCCTTACGCAACACATCAATCCGGCAAAAACAACCGTTATCCAGTTTAGCCACCGCCTCAAATATAATGTCGTGCTTTTTGCTCAAATTAAGCGTTTCTTTAGCTCCGATATCAACTTCCCAAGGCTGCGCGGTAATTTCTTTCCCTTCAGGAAAAAGCTGATGTGCTAAATCCTGAACTTCATAACCTGTATCAGCTTGCGTGCTGCTGTCTTGGGTTTCTTCAAGCAAATCCTTGCGATGCTTTTTCAACCACAACGCTTTTTCACAAGAACACCCGAGAATAAAGTCAGATTTTGAGAGATACATTAGTGCTCGCTTTCATTTTCAGTTAACACAATTCCCGTAATTAAAATCCAATCATATAGTCGATTGTTTCCAACTCCTGGTTGGGTAGCTTTATAGTTTTTAATATGATCTTTTATTTTTTCTGAAAAATTCCAAGATGCAAACATAACTTGATATTTATTATTAGCCTTGAAAATATTAAGAACACCTTCTTTAAGGTCTTCTACATCGGGAGCAGTTTTTGCACTTTCAGTGTGGTAACCGGGAATAATCATCAATCCTAAATAGATATTTTTACCGTTCCATTGAGGGTTTATATCTTTTTTTATTGAGTCGATTTGTGCTATCAATGTCCTCAAGCGCTCTTCTGTCACATGTGCAAGTTCTTTTGAGCAATGTGAATGAGTTTTTAACTCAATAAAAAAATCATAGGTTTTTTTATTAATACCCTGCCGGGGTAATCGACACCATAAATCAATTCGTCGTCTTTCACGTGAGTCTTTCAATTGAAAAGTATACTCTGGTAAATGAATTTTTGTTATTTTATCAATAGCACAAACAATAGACGACAAATTACAATTTTCACATTCCAAACAGGGCATGACCAAATGATTTTTATATGTTTTCATTTGCTTAAAAAATTCTAGGTTATGCTCTATATAGTTTTTACAAAATTTTTTAAAAAATTTTTTGACAATATTATTAAATTCACTTTCCTTTAGATTGTTATAATCATAATTAACGTTTTTCAACATATTTAGTCTCAGCAAAAGAATTTCCGGAATAAAGTCAGATTTTGATAGGTACATTTATTTTTTGCCTTTTTGTGAAGGGTATATTTTAAGCAAATCATCAAAATCTTTTGCTAATTCTTTAATGCTTTTTACAGCCTCATTAATTTTATCCTTGCTAAAATCAAAATATTCAATTCTATTGAGGGACTTTAAGCAGACGAATCTATTTTTGTGATTATTAAGATAGCTTTCCATGCAGTCCTTGATACGCTGTTTATTTTTAGAATATTCACATAATTTTTTTATCGTATTATCTTTATTTGATTTTGTAATATATTCATTTGAGCAGCATAATTTTATTTCAAGACTATTATCATTTGTTAGATGAGCATTGATATAGTAGGCCCAAGATTTTTTTCCTAGTTCTTCTTCTGTATCGCTGATTTTTTCTAACGTCATATATAAATTTTTAGGATTGCAATATGCTTTATATGTTTTTTTATTATAAGTTTTTTCATTAAATTTTTCTACTAATAAATCCATTAGAGAATATTGTCTTACACTTTCATATGCGCCTGCAAATTGGTACAACTTTATATTATCAATATATCCTTTTTTTCCTGGTTCATATTTTTTCTTATTCCTAATTTCATTAAATTTTGATAAATCTTCTTTAAGTGCTTTGAGCAGACCAGGAATATTCTTATAAAATTTCTTAAAATATACCTCTCCTGTTTCATAATCTTTACTAAATTCAATATAAATATCTTTTAGTATTTTAGAGATATATGATGGTTTTTTATGTCTGTTAACATCAAGAAAATCAATAATCCAATCATAATTACAACCATACCAGTGTTTCTTATCGGCAATATCTTTTAAAGGAAATATTTTATTCTCATTAATATCCATATTTTTATCAATATAAACATATATTGTTTTGTATTTTTTGCATTTCTTAAAGTCACTAAAATATTTTTTTGTCTGATCGTTATTTTCTTTTGATCCATACTTATTCTCAATAACAATTAGATAACCATCACATTCTTTCGTTTTTTCCTCTATAATAACTAAAATATCTGGTCTTCCTTTTGTTGTAGAATATTCTGTTTGTATAATCATTTTATCGCTTAAATTTTTAATACCAGTTATATCTGAAAGAAAAAAAGATTTCTCGTTTTCCCCCATAAAACAATTAATTCTTTTATTGTTGTCACATAAATTTTTTAACAAGGCTTTTAGTGTTTTTGTTTTTAAATTATGCGCTTCAAAGGGATTTAACAACCAAGCTAACACTTGAGAGGCCTGTTCCTCCTTAAAAGAAACAATATCAAAAATATTAACACATTGGTTGATACATTTTAGATTATTTATAGCTTCATTTTTATTCATCTTAGTCCTCCTCAAAAGTCCACAGTCCGATAACTTAAACCTTACCACCCAAAAGTTAAAATTTCTATAACCCGCGTTTTTCCTGATACCAACCTTTAGGTTTTATTACCTTGACATGCTCGCCCCACGTATAGAGATGCCAATCCATTTCCAAACGTCCACCGGCTTTGAATTTGACGGTTAAGCTGCCGTCTTTATTTTCTTTCATTTTTTGCGTGGGATGAAAAATATAGCGTTTCGCATCTTCGGCAACTTCTTTATCAAACTGCCACTCCACTTCAAAAGGCTCCTCTTGAAATACCCCGAAAGACTTTTCTGCATGTTTGGCCAAACTGAAATTATCCGGGATTTGATAGGTTTCGGGCAGAATTTCGATTCCTTTAATATTGCTCAAAATAAAGTGATGCACCTCATCACCGTAATACCCATCACTATGCCTTGCCAACAGATAATGATTGCGTTCACCGTATAAAATACCATAAGGCATTAAGATATTATTGCTGTTTTTACCGCTTTGTTTGTTAAAATATTTAAGCCTGATTTGATGACAGCTTAAAATTGCCTCTCGGATTTGTTCCAAAATGTGACTATCAACCACGATTTTCGGTCCCGGACGCAAGGCTAAACCTTCGGCTTTCATCAGCTCTTCGGCATCAACTTCTATTTTGCGCTTTTGCTCCGGTTTTATGAGGTTTTTCAGCTTTAAGGCTATTTGTTCAAGAGTGTCCGCTTGTTTGGTAAGTCCGTTTTGTTTCAGGCTGTCCGTAGCTGTTTTTAAGGCGGTCAGCTCATCAGATGAAAAAGCAATCAGCGAATTTAATGTCCTTTGCGGAATACGCCAACGTTTGGTGCGTTCTCCGGTATCAACTTCTTCCATCTGCGGAAAATAGCGCAACAAAGCATCACGCATCCGCTCTGCCGTGCGCCGTGAAATCTTGTATTGATTTTGAATATCGCTTAATGACAACCCGTCGCTTGATGATTGCATCTGCATCGCCAAGTCAAACAAATCAAGCATTTTACCATAATTTTCCATAAACAACCTCCTTTGTTATTTTTACTACATTTTATAAAAAATGATTACTCTGTCAACTTTTGACGCATATAGATGTTTATATGTGCATAGTGAAAAATTTTTTTATGGAGCACATTATGGAAAAAACTCAAGAAATTTTGAAACATTTATTTGACCTGTATCATGACAAAGAATGGTCAGAACAAGAAATCATCGCCTGGGGTAAAAAAAACAAAGAACGTTATAATGCCTGGGACAATGCTTTTAAGGATATGGCTTTGGAAGATGTATTCCATGCAATTGATAATTATTGGCGCTATAATTCAAATAAAACGCAGCCGACTATTGCCAAACTGCTTGCCATGATTTCCACCAGTGAAAACTATCGACTCAAACAACAAGAAAAACAAAAAATAACCAAATATTATAATCTTGCCAACGATTATATGGAACGAGATATTCGTCTTGGATGTTGCAAGCACCTTATCAGCGACTATAACCGTGCTGTAAATTATATCATCAACGATTTGTTGAGTAAAGAAATGCCTGCCAGTGAATGGGTAAAACTGGACTATGTAGGTAAAATTGATCAAGCGCAAAAGAAAGGTCTGTTCAATCAATTTGACGATGTTTTAGAGAGACTTTCCTAGGCTTGTATCCTATAACTTATAAATAAAGCTGATATTTCATCTAAATATATGCGTCATGAATTGTCGCACTTATGTGTTATGCTAAGAAAAACAATATAGGAGGACGGAAGATGAACGCTAAAAGGTCAAACAACGCATTAAAACAACTTATTTCTCTTGATAAAGCTGCTTATAAAAAACATTTGCAAGAAGAGGCTTTTGAGCCTATGTACACAGTTTATATGCCGCTTCATAAGCACGTTTTATTCGGAAAAATCAGTAGACTTCAAGAATATATCGCAGCAGGATATGACATAAATACTCCCGATATTTGGGGTAGAACCGCAATTTATTATGCTATATTTAATGATGATATCAGCGTTTTTAAGTTTTTGGTTGAAAATGGCGCTGATTACAATTTTAAGGATCTGATTGATGGCAGTTCTTTATTACATCTGGCTGCTACTGAAGGGCATTTGGATAAAGTTAAATATATGGTCGAAGAGCTTGGTTTAAGCATAGATGACTTGGATGATGACTATAAAACTCCGCTTTCCTCATCAATGCTTTTTTCTCAAGTTGATATTGCCGAATATCTTATAGAGCAGGGTGCAATTAATGATTGCCGTATGGAAAATATTGATGTGTTGATGAAGCATTTAACAGATGTATTGAAAAAAATGCAACAAAAATCTCAGAAGTTAACTATTATACCATTTAATATGCTCAATAAGATTAATCGTATTTCCCAATTTTTAGCTACAGTTTAATTATCAAATGTAAGCCCAATCATGTATCCGGAGCCAATAAAAAAATACTCACCCTTGCGGTAAGTATTTTTTTTATGTTTTCGCTATCTGATGCGGACAGGCGAGCCTGTTCGGAGCGGGAAGTTGGCGAGCGATTTTGATAAAAAGCGCGAGGCTTACGACGCGAGGAGGACCCGCTTGCGGGAGTGCCCAATCAGGCAGCCGTCCTTAAATATGCTTAGCTATAAAATTTTTCCATTCTTTTAATTTGTCTTTTGGGCTCATACGCGCATTAGCCGAGCTTGTTGATGGTAAAATATTATTCCCTTGATTGGTTAAATCCAACAACCAAGATTTTAAGTTATCATTTATTTCTTGTTTAAGATATTTATCAAATAACTTTTTTGCATTTTTACTGTTAAAAACTATACATCGCAAATTAGGGCATTTTTGTTTTAGTATAGAAAAATTATTATATTTAGGCTTATTAATATCTTTATCGCTACTGCCTTTAATATCGCATTTTTCAACCACATCCCATAAACCGACACCATTACTTAATAAGCACGCATAGCGCAGATTATAAAGTTTATGCTTTTCAATATTAATATCAACCACTTCAGGCTGATGAAAAATCTCAGCCATAATCTTCCAAAATTGATTTTGCGGATTGTTATAATAACATTCATTGCGTGATTTTTCGCTGGGAAAAGTTCCCAATATAATTAACTTAGTGTCTTTATTAAAAATATATTCCAATCCTTTTTTCATATTCCCCATATTCTCCTATTTTTTATACCTAATATTTGCGCTACCTATCGTAATCATGATTGTCTGCCAAATTTGTAAACTCAAAAGAGCAATCACTTCTTTTAGTGATTGCTCTTTCATCAGTTTTCATCAACAGCTATGTGCCTGGATACATACCTCGGGTCGCATACTCCGGCTTGCCATTGACCTTTTCGATCAATATAATAGGTCAAAACCAGCAGATATCCATCATCATCGCGGTATTTTTTTTCCAAAGGATTATATTTAAAATACCCCGTCAAATATATGACGAATGCGACGAACAAAATCACACACAAAACTATTGTCGGCGCTAAATTGCCATTAACAAGTTGCCAAAAGGCAAAAACAAGCCCAAAAGCCGCCATAAGCAACACAATTATTGCACTTTGCCAAACCAAGTGCATAAAACTCTGAACTTTGACATAAGCCTTGGCCACTGCCTCATCTTTGGCAAAAATAGCAAATTTTTGTCGCGGAATGAAACCGAAATCAGCCAATCTCAGGCAGTTGAATCCCATTTCCTCTGGAGAAAGGAAATAAGTTTTAGTCAAAACTTTTGTAACTTCCGCCTTTAATTGTGCGTCAGTTTCTTCATTATTTTTCATAGATAATAAATTTAATTGTTTAACATAATAATTTTAATTGTGCTGCAAACTAACATAGAAATAAAATTTATGCAATATTTTTATTGCTTTAAAATTTTCCGATTTTATACTGATAAAAGTCGGAACAGCCCAGATTCTGACAAGGATGTGACAGTCCTAATCGACATGGGCAATAGAACTTTCGATTGGATGGCGCGTAGTCTTATGCTCAAATTAAAAAAAGAATTTAATTATATAACAATATGTTATATTTGCGCTTACCGCTGTTAGAGCTGCAAATAATAATGCATTCACAAAATAAGATAAATACAATCAAACAGGAGCCAATAAAAAAATACTCACCCTTGTGGTGAGTATTTTTTTTATTCTAGTCTTCGTCTAAAGGAATGTGTTTTGCCAGAAATTCCGGCGCCAACACACCTTTATACCAACCGCCCTTTTTCGGATGGTAAAAGGTAATCACTTTGAGATGTCCTTCGCCGTCGTGGATTTTCTTATCCAATGGTTGTAGTTTTTGATGGTCTATCACAAAATATACAACCGCAGCGACAACCAATATCACAGCTAGGAGTATCAAAGGAAATGGGTTGTCTTGCAGAAGCTGCAAGAAAGCAAAGATTATGCTCAAAGCTGTAATGAGTATCATAATGAGCATCATAATTATACCGCTTTCCCATACTTTATGCATACAGTCTTGGTGCTTGGCATAGGCCTTTGCCGTCTCCTCATCTTCGGCAAAGATAGCAAAAACCGTTCGGCTGAAAAAACCGAATCTCGCCGTTACCACACCATGAAGCCCGGCCTCAGCAGGAGTAACGGAAAATTCATTAGAAAAAACTTTTTCAGCATCCCTTCTTAATTCTTCATTATTTTCCATAGATAATAAATTTAATTGTTTAACATAATAATTTTAATTGTGCTGCAAACTAACATAGAAATAAAATTTATGCAAGTTTTTTATTGCTTTTAAATTTTACGCTTTTATACTTATTACTGTTGGAATAGCCCAAATTCTGACAAGGATGTGACAGTCCTAATCGACATGGGCAATAAAACTTTCGGTTTATTGAAAGTCTTTTGTTAATGGGCATCTGCCTATACGGTGGATGTCAGCGATATAAGGCTTGCTCGAATAAGCTGGACTATTCATCATGTCGATTATAGTGTCAACATCCACCGC
>Ga0247611_10000564_pt1 | contig 74772 bp, 127 predicted proteins | sample 177DNAGHGhighgp2_FD_192422 | JGI IMG/M metagenome (GOLD analysis project Ga0247611, IMG submission 192422) | Sheep rumen microbial communities from Palmerston North, Manawatu-Wanganui, New Zealand - 1770 DNA GHGhigh gp2 | ecosystem: Host-associated > Mammals > Digestive system > Stomach >... | reverse complement strand
AGTTGTTCCATCTATTGTAAATGATTGTGAGCGACAATGTGAGCATGAAGTAGAAGTAAAACTACCTGCCGAACAATAATTTAAAATCAACTGTGTATTTTGTGTTGCTGTTTCTTTAGCATTGTCATACCACCATAAACTATAATTAGAAGAATTATATATTGGCATATTCGTTACTGTATTTTTATCAGAACACCATTGAGTATAATTATTACGATATTGTGCATCAAGAACTATTACTTTAAATACATTACCGTTACTGTCTTTAAAGTTCATATACCAAGTACCAATTTCGTTACCGTTATCATTGGATATACGCGTCAATGGTACATCTGTCGTGCTAGAACCACCACTTTCTTGTATTTTATACATTGCAGGACATCCCGGTTTTGATCCAATTCTTAATAAAGCCATTATAAATCTCCTATTTGTTAATTACTGGAATTTCAAATATTGGAACAACACCAGTACTATTAGCAGTATTTAATGTAAAATCACCGCCATTTTTATTAATTGTCCATATTTCATTTGAATATGCCGTTGAACTCCAAATTGTACTAGGAGTAGTTGAGCCTCCAAGATTCCAATTAGATAAAGATTTTGACGAATATTCACTTATTGTTATATCTATATTATCTAATTTAGCCTTATTATTATATATTAAAGATAATTCATAAAAATTCGGCAATAATCCATAATAAGTAATATTATTATATACTAAAGTTTGTTGATGACAATATTGAAACGAAGGATAATTAGAAAGAATATAATTATTAATTATTTGATCCATATTCCACGTTGCAGAATCTTTAGCATTCAAAGCAGCTTCATTAGAGTTATATTTTGGTAATATATTTTCAGCATATGCGGGTCCCCAACGTAAATTTCCTGCTCTATATTGAGCATCTAATACACAAATAGCATATTTTGTTCCAGTACCATCTACAAAAAATCCAACAACTGTTGCTTTATTATCTACTCTTTCCCAAATTTCTAGAGTATTAGTTGGAGCATTTATTATCGTTAGTACATTACCAGATGAATTAGCGTTTATATTTTCTGCAGCAATTCCAGTATATCCAATTGATGAAAAAGCATTATAATTAATCAATGAATAGTTATTTGATGATGCTATATAAACTTTTTCACCTTCTAATATATTAGTTCCTGTTTTATTTAAGCATATTATAGCATTTTCCATAGATTTTGTTTCATTTACTATGGCTTTACTAATATATTGTGATCCTACATTTAAGCTCATTATTATTAATCCCAAATTATTTTAAAAGTATGTATTTTATTTATACTAACTAATCCAGTAGTATCTTCCGGAGCCATTACATTAAATCCAAAACTATTTAATTCATGTGTTAATAAAATTGGAATTAGTATAGTACCTCCATTTGGCATATATGGTTTACTCCAATATGCATTTTGCCAGTCTAAACTCCAATCTGTTCCTACGTATGCAACACTCCAACCAACACTTGCATCATAAGTTACTTCCATTAATACTAATAGATCAGTTTCACCAAAACAATATACTCCAACACCATCACGACCAGCTAATACTAATTTATTATTTTCAGTATCCATATTATAAATACCATGATCATTAAAATAATTTAAAAAAGTATTAGTATTGTCAAATGGTGCAAATAAATCAGTATCTCTTGAATATCTAAAAAAAGTATTATTTACTACTAGATATTTTGCATTATTAACTAAATCAAATTCTGGATCAAATGCTAATTTCATTTTTACATTAATCGGCTCAACAACGAGTGGCGATACTTTATCTGCTCCTACGCTGATAGTCATTTATATTACTCCTATGACATTAAATATATATAGTAAGAACTTAAAAAAGGCTTTACATATAAATAATCATAAACTATATAATTTATTGTAAATTGTATTAAAAGGAGTATAAATATGAAAACATTTACAGATATTTTAGGTTTTTCAAATAATGAATATAAGCCTAGTAAAAAAGTATTTAAAGCTGAGCCATTGTTTGAAAAAAATTCTACTAATGGTTTTATTAATGCAATGTCAAATAAAACTAGCACAGAAAATGGAGCATTAACAAATATTTCAACTTTAGATGCTATAGTTGATTGGTTTTATCATGGAGCTGCTTTACGTAGAGAAATGAATGAAAACAGAATTTTAAATTTATTTGTAAATGCTTTTAATGCTAATCCAACTAAGGCATTACGTATTTTATTTTATATTCGTGATGTTCGTGGAGGTCAAGGTGAAAGAAGAGTCTTTAGAATTGTATTAAAATATTTGGCTAATGCAGAAACTGATTGGTTAAAGAGTAATTTAAATCTAATCGCTGAATATGGCAGATATGATGACTTTTTGGAGTTATTATACACTAATTTGAAAGACGAAGTAGTTGATTATTTAGGTAATCAATTAGAAAAAGATTTACAACATCACTTAAATAATGAAATTTCTTCTATTTCATTATTAGGTAAATGGATGCCTTCAGAAAATAGTTCATCTAAAATTACTAGAAAATATGCTAAAACATTATTAAGTACTGGTAAATTTGGTTCAGCAAGATCATATCGTAAAGCATTAACTTTATTGCGTAAAGACCTTGAAATTGTTGAAGATAAACTACGTAGAAAAGATTATAGTAGTATTGATTATAGTAAATTGCCTTCTTATGCAATGTTAAAATATTCAAAAAATTGTATTCATACTAAAAGTTATTCTACTATGCAAGGTGCTTTTTTACGTAATGATAATCAACGCTTTACAGAATATTTAAATTCTGTTGAAAAAGGTGAAACAAAAATTAATGCTAATACATTGTATCCATATGATATAGCAAAGGATTATATTAATTATATTTGTTATAACTCTTGGTCTGGTACAAGTATTCCAAAAGAAGATAAAACAGCAGAATTACAATGGAAAGCATTACCTGATTATGTGCCAGAAATTAACGGCATTGTTGTGAATGATACTTCTGGATCAATGACTGGTTTACCAATGTGCGTTTCTATGTCATTGGCTGTTTATATTGCTGAAAGAAATAAATCTGAAATTTGGCGTAATTATGTTATTCCTTTTTCTAGTAATGCTAAATGGAAAGAAGTTAAAGGTAAAAATTTAGCTGAAAAATTAGTATCAATTTATACTGGTGATTGTAGTAATACAAATCTTCAAAAAGTATTTGATTTAATTTTAGAAAGAGCCAAATCTGCAAATGTAGAAGATAAAGATATGCCAAAACAAATTATAATTATTTCTGATATGGAATTTGATTATTGTGGTCAAAATAGTACAAATTTTGAAGCCATTAGAAATAAATATCTTGAGGCTGGATATACTTTACCTACATTGATTTGGTGGAATGTTGATAGTAGATCAAATCAAACACCAGTTACAATAAATGATAAAGGTTGTATTTTACTTTCTGGCTCATCTCCAGTATGTTTACAAACAGCATTGAGTGGTGAAAATTCAATTATTGAAGCCATTAATAAAATAATTGATCAAGAACGTTATAGTTGCATTATCTATAATTAGTTCTATTTATTGTAAGTTCAAAAAGAAGCGTACAGCAGATATTTTTTGAATATATGGTAATTGACTACTATTAATGTAGTTGTTTATTAAAAAGAAGACTGGATTTCAACATTCATTTTATAAAGCTTCTTGTAAAGTTTTGAATTTATTCCAGTCTTCTTTTTTTAGAGAAAGAAAAAGGATGGAAAACTATTTAAAAAAGGAAGAAAAAAGAAAAAATTGTTTAAAAAACCTAGATAGGTCATTAAAAGATGCCTCGTATTATCTTAGTTGGGATTTGGATAATTCTTTTGCTAAAGTTTTACTTCCTATTCTTAAAACATATTTAAAAAAAGCAGAAAAAATAATAGATTTAACTTGGTTAGGGTTAAATAAGTATGAAAAAAGATATTATAATTACTGTATAATTAATAAAAAAGATAATTGGTTATTTAGATTAATTAAAAAACACGGTGATTATAATTTTAAAAGAAAATTACTTTTAGTAATAGATACTTTAGAAGATATATTAATGTTTGAAACTTCTGCTTGGGAAAATAAGTGGAAGATTAAACCTTTATTAAAAGTTAAATATAAAACTATTCAAGACGGTCCAGATAAAGGAAATGCAACTCTCTATAGAATGGAAGTTGAAGAAAAATATTTAGAAAATGATAAAATAAATCATAAAAATATGCCTTATAATTTAAAACAATATCATAAATGTTATAAGTGGCGTAGAAAAAATTTAATTTGGTTTATCAAAAATTTAGACAAAATGTGGTGGTAAAAATGAGTTTAGAAGAATTAATTAAATTACATAGTTGTGCTATAAATAATAAAAAAGATATAGATAAATCAGATACTTGTGGTTGTTTTTATTGTAAAAAAATATTTTATTCTGGTGATATTACAGAATGGACCGATGAAGGACAAACGGCAATATGTCCTCATTGTGGAGTAGATAGTGTAATTTGTAATAAAAAAAATTACGAAGTTACGTTAGAAGATTTAAATGTATTAAATAAATATTACTTTCCAGAGATTAATAAATGAAAAAAATAATTTTTATATTACCAGTAATATTAATTGCATGTACTAATAACATTGATGAAAGAGAAGAATGGATAAAAAGTCAAGGTTATCATAAAACAGATTTAACATATGAACAGTTATTGTATAGTAGTTATTCTAATTGTATAGAGCATAATGATATATATTACTGTTATTAATTTTTTGTTTTACATTTCATAAATTTAATATTATATATTAATTATAATTTAAGTATTATTAATATCTGTTATGGCGGAAGTATAGACGCTAGATGGAGTATAGAGAGATATAGTATGACCGGATACTTGGCTATATCGTAAATTAATGAAACATTATATATTTAGGTTTTACTTGAATATATAATTAAACGGAAGTCATAGGTGAATGCGAACTGTCAATTAGTCCTATTTGGCCAATTTAATTATGGGAACCGATATGACTCAAAACAAAGACTATACGTTCTGTGGGGTAAATTGAAGATTAGGAGTTTTATTTTGGCCACAGATAACAGATATTAATTATATTTAAAATAGTAGGGAGGATTTATTATGCTTACATTTAATGATTTTTTAAAAAAGTATACAATATCTACTGCTAAAAAAAGATATATAAAATTTATTACAAAGCGAAGAATGAGAAGAAAATCAAAAAGAGAAATGTATAATTTTTTAACCTCTAATAAAAATATAAAAAATATAACTACTTTATCTAATAATTTTTAATGGTAATGATCTCTTATAATAATATAATTTTAAGTTCTAAAACATATAATTTAAATTGTATTAACATTAAGAGATTTGCAAATGTCAACAGATACCATTACTTCACAATTAGTTATTAATAAATTAACACAAGCTCAATATGATACTTTAGATAATAATAATCAATTAAATGATAATGAATTGTATTTTGTTACAGATGGATCATTATCATACAATGATTTAACCGATAAACCTACAATTCCTACAAAAACATCTGATTTAACAAATGATAATGAATTTATTAGTGGTATTACATCTAGTGATGTAACTACTGCTTTAGGATTTACACCTTATAATTCAAGTAATCCATCAGGATATACAAGTAATATAGGTACTGTTACATCGGTTAATAATATAAGTCCAGTAAATGGTAATGTTACTTTATCCGTTCCAACTGTAGATCAATCATACTCAGGAATATCTACTAATGCACAAAGTGGTATTGCTGTTAAATCTGCTATAGATGCAGCTATTGCTTCTGTATATAAACCGGCAGGAAGTATTGCATTTGCTTCATTGCCAACTCCAGCTTCTACAAATGAAGGTAATGTATATAATATAACAGATGCATTCACTACAGATTCACGATTTGTAGAAGGAAGTGGTAAGACATATCCTGCTGGAAGTAATGTTGTAATTATTGAAGCAACTGGAAATGTTACATATTACTGTTTTACTTGTCGTGGAAGAAATCCAATTTATTCGCTTAATCAAAATGTTCAGCAAGGTGATATGATGTATAAAATCACTAATGGTGTTGCAACAGAATATGCTTATGCTGGCACTGTATCAAATAATAATATTGATTATCTTTATACATATATAGATGGTGATTATCATGAAACACCTTTACCAGAAGATTATATTTATGATTCTTCTGGTAATATTGTATTACAATCGTCTGGTTATTTCTTTGATGTTCTTGCTGGAATGGTTGATTTAAGTGGTTATGTACCAACGTCTCGTACAATTAATAGTAAAGCGCTTTCAAGTAATATATCTCTTACAGCATCTGACGTTAATGCAGTAGCTTCAAATACAGCTATTACAGGAGCTACAAAATGTAAAATTACTTATGATAGCAAAGGTCTTGTTACAGCTGGAGATAATTTAAGTGCATCAGATATTCCTGATATTTCAGCAACTTATCAAACAAAAATTACATCAAGTAACAAAATAAGTGCAGATAATATTTCTGATGGTACCACAAATAAAACAGTTACAGCTACAGAAAAATCTACATGGTCTGGAAAACAAGATGCTTTAGTTTCAGGTACAAGTATTAAAACTATTAATAATACATCTTTATTAGGAAGTGGTAACATTAGTACTTCTCCTACATTTATATATGATTCTTCAACTGAAACTTTGACAATAAGTTAATTATAAAGGAAATAATTAATGGCCGATATATCTAAAATTTCAGATGGTACAACAACTTATAATATAAAAGATAGCACAGCTAGATCTGGGTTAAATAATAAGCAAGATACATCAAATTTAGTTACATCTATTTCTTCAAGTAGTACTGATACACAGTATCCAAGTGCAAAATGTGTTTATGATTTAATAGGTAATATAGAAAGTATTTTACAAAATATAAATAGTGGTAATGTATCATAATGAGTATAGTAACTCAATTAGCAGTAATAAAAATGAAGAGTTCTATTAACTAGTTATAATTAAAGTGGAGAAAAAAATAAATGTTAGTTACTGAAGAAATTGAAATTGATGGTAGAATGTTTAAGCATAATTATAGTAATGATAAGCATTATATTATTCGTGAAGATGGTATAGAATTTGCTGATGCTATTGATGTAATTAATACAAAACATGTTTATACAGAATCAAGCAGAGTAATTGAAGACCAAGAAAACAATGAAGAAGTCTCTGTGACTAAATAATTATTTCAAATGCTAAACTAAAAAGGAGATTTAAATATCTCCTTTTTTAATTTTATAAAAATCTTCCCAAACATCTGGATCTACTGGAATATTTAATTCTTGTATCTTACTATATAATCTAACATCATCTGGTAATATCCAATTATTATATGAATTTTTCTCAGGTAAATCAAATAATAAATTATAAAAAGAATCATATTTTATAACTAATGCTCTTTTACTATAGTCTTTATTTGCTATACTTAATATTTTTTCATCATCTTTAACTATTAATAAATAAATAAGAGTGTTTATTTTAATAGTATATACTGATTGCGATGAATTAGATTTTTCCTTAATATACTTCCAACTAAGATTCATTTTTTGTTTTCCTTTTAATTTTTCTTAAATATAATATATATAAAATAAATTATATGTAAAACAAAAAGGATTAAAAATGTTAAATGCATATAGAATAATATTAAGAAGTATTATATCAAAAATATTAGGTATTAATTATAGACACGCCTTTTATACTATAGATGAATCAAAAAACATTATAAAAATAAATTTACCTTTAAATCAAACTACTTCTAGAGCAGTTGATTTATTAAGAGCAATTTTTCCAGAAGAAATAATGGATATAGAAATATTACATAACGATGAAGGCAATAATGTTAAAACAAAAAAATTTATTATATTATATATTAAAATAAAAACAAGTGAAGAAAATATTATTGCTTTATTAAGATTATATGGTAAATTAGATACAACTGTTAAATTATAATAAAACTATATATTTTTTAACAATTCTATAATATATGATTAATTATAAAAAAATTGCAGAATTATATATTAAAGATACAATACCAACTTATTCGTATATCTATATAATATCAGATAATAACGGATATATAAAAGTAGGTATATCTAAACATCCAGAAAAAAGATTAAAGCAATTACAAACAGGTCATCCAAATAATCTTACTCTTTTGTTTACTGAAGAATTTGAATGTAAAAGAAGACATTTATTAAAAATAGAAAAATTAATTCATAGAAAAATACATGATATAGCTAAACATATGAAAGGTGAATGGTTTGCTATAGAAGATGATCAAATAGAAAAAATAAAATCTATAATAATACAACATAGAATACAATACGATGCTGATCCTATTACTTTAGAATACCTAATAAGTTAAAATAAAAAAAGTATCCTAGAAATTAATTTCTAGGATACTTAATTGTTTATAATGCTAAAATATATTTATTCTTCAGATTCTTTTTTAGCCAATCTTTCAGCTTCTTTAGCTTCTGCTTCTTCTTTACTAATTTCATAATAACGAGCAGCTTCTTCTTCTGATAAAACTTCTACCATATTAAATACATAAGTTCCATCAGTAATCATTTTACCTTCATCAGCTCTTAATGTAATTCTAACTTCTTTATTAGTCTGCATAAATAAATCTCCCAAAAACTATATATAATTAAAACTTATATATAGAACTCTTTAATATATTGCTTTACTTTATATAATTTAAACCATATAATATAAATAACAAAAGAAGAAAAAAGGTATATATAAAAACAATGAAAAAAATAAAATTAGAAATGGATTATAGAAATTATGATAAAATAAATAATATATATACTCTATCTGAACCAAAAGAATTAAATGTATATATAAATTCGTTATTCATAAGTACTCTAATAACATTCTATAATATTCTAATAATAAAAAATATAAAATTTAAATATATACAAATAAAAGCAAAAAACCATAAGTATGATGTATTCCTAAATTACTATAATAATATATATACATCAATACTAATAACATCTACTAAAGACTATAAATCAATAAAAACAATAAAACTATATATAAATAAAAATAATATAGAATCATTATTAGGTATATCAAGAATGAACCCTAATATGCTATCAAACTATATATATAAACCAATAATATATAACAATACAAAAAAATCAAAAATAAATCTTAAATCAGAAATAACTACTTACCAAAAAGTATATGATGAATTAAAAAATACAATAGTCTTCAATAGTCTACTTAAATAATTCACTTTTAAAGCTCATATACACACATTTTTTATAAATACCTCATAACATATAACAAAAATAAATAAGGCTTTCTATGGGCTTTATATGGACTTTTTATAACTACATTAATTACAGGACTCATTATGACTCATTAGGACTTATTAGGACTTATGCTGCTTCCATGACGCCCTCCTACTGAACGGTAACTTATTATTAGCAAATATACGCGTAAAGGCTCGGCGGGGGCCGGCTGGCTGGCGGAATATAAAATTTAAAATAAGCAAAAAATATTAGCAGAAGTTATAAAATATAATTTAAAAAAATGAAACAAATATATATAAAATTTAAATTAGCAAAAATAAAAAATTAACAAAAAATAAAAATTATTATAAGCAAAAAATATTAGCAAAAATAATATTTTATAATTATTAAAAATTAAACAAATATATAAAATTTAAAATTAGCAAAAAGTATTAGCAAAAATAATATAATATAATTTAAATATAATAAATAAAGAAATAAGTGTCAATATATAAATATTAAATAAAGTATTTAGTGTTTATATATTGACATTGGGTCAATAGCATCTAGCAAAAAGTTAGATGAGTAACAAATCTTAGTTAGTGGAGGTAAATATGACTAAGAAGACTTTAGAGCAAGTACGTGAGGCTCGTACATCTGGTAAAAACTTTGTGTTCAATATGGTAGCTGCGATTCAAGCGGCCGAGGCCACCCCGGCCCGTACGAAAAGCGGTGCTTCTAGTACTGGGGTGTTTGCCCAGTTGAAAGAACTGGTCGAGGCAATAGGCCACCCGGTATCCTGTAATCAGATTCAGGCTGCCTGGAAAGCTGCCACAGGTGAAGACCATGAAATCAAGTGGTTCTGTGACAGACTGTGGCACTGTGCAGTGAAGCAGGGCACAATTCAGAAACTCGGTGGTGGTGTATATGCGCCATTGGGTTATAGTGACGCCGCTAGTGACGCTAGTGACGCCGTTGATACTGACGATGTAGTAGCACTCTAGTCGTCAGATAGCTGAGTGAGCGATGTTGGTGAGTAAAGCTGGCATCGCTCTTTTTGTATTTAATAAAGGTATTTAAGGAGACTAACCATGTATAAAGAAACTAACGACATTGAGAAACTGGCAAAGCACATCACGAGTGTCATCAGTGGTGCAGTAGCTAATGACAGAAAGGTGATTGAGCGTCGTTGTTTAATCACAGACAGCTCAGAGGAGAATAAAAGAGCTGGGAAGAAAGTATTTGGCAGAGATTCGAGTTTTGCTGAGTATTGTCGGGACTTTCAGAAATATTGTTCCGAATATTAAAGTAGTTGGTGGTGTTAGATTATCATGAGTCTAGCACTGCTTTTCGTTAACTCTAGTAATGAAAGGAGACTATCATGAATTATAATAATAAACGTGAAGAGCATATCGCCAATTTCCGTGCAATGAAAGAACGTTTTGGTGAAGAGTATTATGCTCTTAGAAAATGTGCTAATGCCGTAATTATGTATGGTGAAATGAAGGCTGTACGTAAAACGCGTGAAGGTAATCTTGTTGTTGGTATTAAATGTCTTGAATACCCGACATTATTTATGAAAGACAGCGAGGCTGAGTATACTTTTCAGATGAAAGAACTCGAAGGGTACTTCGCATATGGACACATTGCAAGCGGTCTTAATAAGTATCAACTTGAGGATGCTATGAAAACGGCATTCAAGAGTATAAACATATTCTTGATGCAGTTCGATTAAAAGCTGTCGGTAATGAGGCTTATGATGTTGTTATTCATCAGCCTTTTTTGTATGAGGAAAGTATGAAATATATATATAACGTATTAATTGGTCTAGTATTGTTTGGTTTAATAACGATGTTAGTACTGTTAATAATAACTCCTGAAAAAACGAATTCTGGAAGTTATACGAACGTCATCAAATATTGGACATCAGATAAATATTTCGAATCTAACTTTGCATCAGAGAGAACAAAATGAGTAAGTTATATGATAAAGATATTAAAGAAACGTACATTATTGAGTATGTTTTTAATGTAGACACGTGTAGACTTAAGAAACCTATGCGTTTTGATGTAAGATCGCAAGAAAGATTCGATAATGTTAATGATGTAATTGATCGGTTATCATTGTTAACACAAGTATACGGTATACCGATTGAAAAGATTAAAATACATTTATCTCGTGAATTGAGTGGTATTGATCTAATGAATAAACTTATTTGTAGTTAACAGTTGATAGAAACATCATAAGTAATTATGGTGTTTCCTTGAATTGTTAGTTAACTAATGGAAGGAGGCAAGTTATGTATGAAAAGTTTATTATTATGAATGGTGTAACAAATGCAATTAGAGGAAAATAAAATGGATGATACGAGGTTTACAGATGAAGAAATATTAAATCAAATAAAAGCATATAGACCAGTAATGAATAGAGTTATTGATATATATGGAGGATATAATGTTCCTGATTTTGGTTATAAAGGAGCATTATATAAAGGTAGTCGATATAAAAGTAATGAAGGTTTGTTATTAAGAATTAAACGAGGTTATTTCAATGATCAAAAGACTTTAAAAGAAGTTGTTAAAAAAGCATTTGTTGAGGCCGCAAATAGTGATTGGTATTATAAATATGAGAAAGAATACTAATCGTAAGTAAAAATTAATAAATTATTATGTTTTTAGTTTTAATTTCATAGGAGACATTAATGAAAAAATATTTGATTACAGATCCATGTTATATATTACCGAGTGACATTTGGACTAAATGTTGTAAGGAAGCGTTTACGAATGAGAATAGAGCAAATGAAATAGAAATATTTGAAAAATGTGTTACTGATGCATTAAGAGCATATACACATACAAAAGATGCTGTTGTATCTGATACAGGTTATGGAGATTGGAGTAATGCAGTATTTTGTGATAATAATAGTAATAAGGTTATAAATTCAAGATTTTTTGCAGACAGTGGAAACGTTTGTATAGTAGAATATAATGATAAAGTAGCTATTGGTTTAATAAATAATAATAATGAACATTTAATTGAAAATGGAGGTGCAGCTTTAATACAGGTTGATAATGATCCAGTAATTGAGATTGATAAATCAGATCGTACATGGACAATGATTACGATTAAGGATGGTAGTGATACATTTAGTACTTCTTCAGGAATTGTATCCGATGAAAGTTATGACTTTGATGACGACGAAGATGAAGATGATTACGAAGATGATGAATATTATAGAGGAGAATAAAAAATGACAAAGCAAAAATATATTATATTAGTGGCATATGATTCATGTGGTTGTGAATTATGTGAAAATAATATGGTATGTGTTGATATTGTTGATACTAGAGCAGAAGCTAGAGAAGTTGAAAGACAATATCGTAATTTAAAAAATGTTGAATTTGTAAATGTATATTCAGCAGATAAATTGAAACCATTAAAAAAATAAGGAGATAATAAAATGAAATTACCTAGTACTAAGAAATATCGTGAATTAAAAAATAAGAAAAGTACAATTTCTTCTGACGGTATTGAGTATGCTTTTGGTAATGAACAATTCGGAGATTATTTAAAAAGACATAATCTCAACAAAGAAGAGTTTGAACAGAAATTAAAACTAAAAGAATTACTCATTACAGATTATGGAGCAATTGGTACGCCTCAAGCATTCGAAACGTATTATAATAAATTGAATGAAATAAATGAAGAGATTAAGCGAGAATGTTCTGGTGATGAGATTTTTACAGATGAGTTTAGTAATTTTGAATGTGGTTACACTGGTGATTATAGTGAAGCCACGATGATTGCTAAAAGTTATTTTCCAAATTATAAGCCTAAAGATAGTTTGGTAAATAAATTGTTTGAAGCATATGAAGAAGCTAATTGGTAAAGGAGATACAATATGTGTAAAAATTGTAAAGATGATGGCGAGCATGAATTCGTAGGTATGGATTTATGTTTATACTGTAATGAAGTTAAACAATTACTTTTACAACCTCATTTCTTTAGAAGTGGTGATGAAATGATTCCGAAAAAAGGAATTCGTAAAACACAGATTACAAGTCCAGAACCTTGTGATAAGTGTAAAGAAAAGTTTAAGAAAAAAGGTATTGTTCCGATGATTGAGGCTGAACGTGGTGAACATGGTCCAATATTTGGTAAAAGATATGTATTCATTAAAAGAAAGGCTGTTAAAGAAAAAGAATTTAAAGACTTTATGAATAAACATGGTTTTTTAATTTGTGAACCTGAAGTTATGGATATGATAGTAAATGAATCTCATGAGGTAGCAAATTAATGAAAGAATATACAGTATATGAAAAAGTAATAACTGGTGATATGTATGATTATGATATTCATATTGAAGAAAAAGGTAAGATGTATATCAATGAAAATTGTATTGAATCAGCAGTTGATATAACCATTAAAAAAGATAATAAGACATTGCATCTTTTATATGTAACTATGGTAAGTGGTAAAAAACATTATTTATTAAAGAGCATAGAGGAGAATAAAGAATGAGTACGATATATGCAGTTATATATACAGACCTTGGGGATACAACAGATCATTTAGCTCGTCTTGAAGGTGCGTATACAAATAGAGAAGATGCTGAGAAAGCTATGCAGTCAGATATTGCATATTATTTAAATGTAAACGATTGTTATAAGTTGACAGAAGCTGATAGTCGCCATACATTAGTTGGTGACGAGGAAGGAGGTTGTTTATGGCAAATAATAATGATTCCAGAAGTAAAATAATCAAGCGAGCTAAAGAAGATTATTTGATGTTTAGAGAGTCTGGTCACTATCCTGATTTTTTGTGTGATGGACCTCTAAGTGATGAAGATCTTGAAAGAGAAGCAAATGAAAACGACATGACTGTAGATGAATTTAAAATATATTTAGATTGTTTATACAGTTTAATTGGATGAGGTTAATATGAAAGAAAATATAAATATTGAAAAAGTTTTAGATGAAACAACTGGTAAAGTTAAAGTAACTGAGACGTATGAAGAACCAAGATATTCGCCATATATTTGTGGTGATTGTGATTTTATGTGTAATGATACAGTTGATAATATAAAAGCATGTTGTAAAATTTATGTACCAAGAGGTGATTATAAAGATCTTACGACATTTGAAATTGATTATGATGATCTTACAGGTAAAACTTTAGAAGAAGATCGTGAAATTTTTCAGAAAAAACTTGATGAAGAATTTGGAGAAGGAGAATATGAATCATTTGTGCTTGGCGCTTATATACACTCTGGCACTTCATTTTCTGTTAATAAAACAGGAAATCATGTATGCAGATTTGATTCAAGTCAATTAGGTTTTATTGGCTTGAAGAAAAATGTTGAAGATTATTATTCAGCTAAACATCCAGATAACGTAGCAAATATGTTAACAGCAGCATATAATGGTGAATTTAATGAATATATGGTATATGATAACTATAAAGATCAAATAGCTATCGATGAAAATGGTGAGCCTGAAAGTTTAATTACTGCTGATTATGATGAAGCTCGTAACTGGTGTGAAAAGATGGAAGCCAAATATAACATTAGCTTTGAAAATGTTAATCCAGCTTACTAAGAAAGGAAATAAATAAATGCCGTTAAAACAAGAACATGTATATGCTGTGGTTGTTGAGACTCAAGACAGACACAGTTCACTTCACGTATTTAAAGATAGAAACACAGCAGTTGAGTTTGTAGAATTTGCTGAAAATCAAAAAGAAGTAGCTAATGTATATCATAATGGTATCATGCCAACTGATCTTGAAGGTAACTGTGAAAAGTTAGCTGTTTGGTTGGAAGATTACTATGAAGAAGATGAAGATGATTATGAAGATGATGAAGAGGAAGATGATGACTAAAATATATTTCGTACAAGGAATACCTACTTCTTATGCAACACCAGATTTATTTGTATTTGGTACCAAAGCAGAGGCTGAAAAAAGTAAAAAAGAAATTTGTGATTTTTATGATAATATGTCATTTGATTACGAATATGAGCTTAAAGAAATTGATATTACAAATTTAAATATCAAAGATAATATGTTATACTGTGTTGTTGGAGCAATAACACCACGTGAAATAAAAACTTGGATATTTGATAATAAAGATGCAGCTGAAACAAAAGAACACGAATTATGGAATGATCCTGATCGCTTTGATGATGCTACGTTTTATACTACAGAAATAGATTTAGATAATCTAGAAACTGCAGTAACAATAAAAGAATATCTTGATGAGCAAAAAGAATATTATGATGAATATGACGAGGAGGAAGATGATGACTAAGATTTATCAAGTAAGAGGTATCATTGATCCAACATGTGGTGAGCCTAATTTTGATGATATTGGTACAGTCCATGCTGAATTCAAAACTAAAAAAGAAGCTGAAAGTTTTTGTGATTTCATAAATGAATATTATTCGCAGAAATGTAAAATATGGTGTGAATTTGAAATTGCAGAAATAGATTTAGATAATCTTGATAATGTAGAAGCTTTAAAAGCAGACTTTAATGCAAGATATAAAGAAGGAGAATATGATGAAGATTGATGTAAAAGAACTTGCTAAGCAGTTTAAAGAAGCTGCAGATAATCTTGCAGATCATAAAGATGAAGGTGGTTGTTATACATTTTGTCAGTATACAATAGAAGATAATAAAATAGATAAAAACGTTTATATTGTTCTTGGTTGGTCACCAGGATATGATGAACATAAAGCTGATAAGTACTATGATGATGGTTATAGATTATCTGTTAAAGTTGGTTATCAGTCAGTAGATAATATTATGCAAACTGATTATGACATCGATTTCAATCAGGTATATGATAAAGAAACTGGTGATGTATATGATACAGAAATTGCATTATATCAAGACAGTGATTTTGAAAATATTGCCGAACAGATTGTTGCTGATTATAATTATGTATTATCATCTTGGAAATCTTGGGCACACGATTAATTAAAGGAGGTAAGAAATGGCGATACCTAAGTATTTAAAAGATATCCCTGAAGAAAAGGCTAATAAGATCATTGCAAAATGTCTTAAAAGCGGTACAGGATATTATGAACATCATTACTATGAGGGTCAATCGAATGAAACTTACGAGTTTATCGATGAAAGTAATCCTTGTAAACCAAAAATAATTCGCAAGAGCTTTGGTCATTGCGAAACAGGTCCAGTGAGTATGTAAAATGAATTTAAAGAAGTATGTTGTAAAATTTAAAGAAGTATATGAATATGAAAGAACAATAACTATTGATGAGGATGAAGAAGATATCGATGATGTAATTCATGATCCCTTAGAATGTCCTATGATTAAGGATTTGAGTAGGGAAGAATATGATGAATTAAATCCAGAAGTTTTAAATGAATATGAAGTAAAGGAGATATAACGATGGAGAATAAAGGTACTAATAATATTCAAGAAGATGAAAATGAATTGTTTGTACCAAAAGAAGTATCAAAGACTGAAGCAATTATATATGATTGGGTATATACGCACTTTGGTAGGTCTGAAGCAATTGATCCATCTTGGAATATTGGTGTATTAGCTGAACATATCGAAAAATGTAAAGATTTGGATTATAAACAGAAATATACTGTAATGTATCAACAAAATTAAGGAGATGACTATGAATTTGGATAAATTGTCAGAAGGCATGGTAATAAAACTTAAAGGTGGATTATATCTTAAGGTACAACATGTAACTAAAATAAATAGATATAATTATAGTGTAATAGCTTCCAATACTCTTGGTGAAAAAATTGGTTTGTTATATACGAAGTCTGGTAAGGTATCTAGCGCTCATAACATTGAAAAAATGTTAACAAGTGTTCAAGCTTCTAAAGAACAAGGAATGGCTTATGATATGTATGAGTTGCAAGACATATTTACGCGTTTCTTCTATGATTTAGAAGATGGTGAAACTATTAATCTAGATTTTGAAGAAGTTGATGTTCATAGATTAACTTCTCCAAATGTATCGTATTGCCTTGAATTATCGCTTAATGGTAGATTAGTTGAAGGTGGTTATGAAATATCAGAAGACATTGATAAATGTTTTGGTATTAAAGCTGAACAAGTTACAGATGCTCATGTATATTATTCAGAAGATGCTTTTGGTAAGCTTGTAGCTGCTTTAAGATTACGTGGTTATTGATGTTAATTTAAGGACATCGATAAGTTATTAACAGGGCGATAAATATTTTTGTTTATCGCCTGCTTTAGTATAGGAGATTTAAAAATGAGTGAAGTATATAATGTAGATGATGTAATCGCTAAGTGTTATGGTTATAGCATGGTTTTATATAGCTTTTATAAAGTTGTGCGAGTAACTGATAAATCAATATTCTTACAAGAATATGATAGTAAGTTTCATCCAAGCACTCGTGATTGCTTTAGACCTTTGGTTGTGCCTGATTTTGACAGACCTAAAGGTAAAATCATTCGAAAGAAAATAGGATCTTATTTAGGTTCTGTGTGGGATGGTAAACCTTGTCAAGAAGATCATTTGGATTAACCGACTAACTAAGGAGAGTATATATGTCAAAGGTAATGATTGATAATGAAGAATTTAATACAATTAAAGAAGCAGCTGAGTTTCTTGAATTGCCTAGTTGGAAATTAACTGAAATCTTATTAGATAAGAAAGAAGTTAATATTAATGGTTTCAATGTTAAAAAACTTTCTAGAGATAGAATCTTTACAAAGTTAATGTGTATTGAAACACAAGAAGTATTTAATACATTAACCGATTTAAGTAAGCATTTAAAAGTTAATGCTTCTGATATTAGTAATGCGATTGCTGAAAACGATTGTTATATCGATAAAAACGGCAACAGGTATTACAGATTAAGTGAAAAATCTGAAATCCGTAAACATATGCCAAAAGGATTAATCAGAGGTAAATGTCCAGAGGTTATAGTAAAAGACATTGAAGAAGCAGATGATGATGAAAAGTTTCTTAAAGTCGATAATTTAAAAGAAGGAGATAAAACATTGGCAGAACAAATTGATGAATTGGTAGATGTAACACCGAAACAAACAGCAGAAATTATCATCAGAAATCTTGTTATACAATATATAAATAAGAATGATTATAATACTGCAAATACTTTATTGAAAGTGTTGGTGAATCATGCCGATAAATTACGCAATTAAAGAATATCCTGTAGATAAGAATAAATCTGGTTTAGAATTACAAAATAAACTGTTAACTTTATATCTAGATCCAAGTTACAGTAATGAATGTAATTATAATCATTTACAGTTTATTGGAAATAGTAATCAAGTTAACAGTAAAACATTCTATGATACTTTAAAACAAGCAGCTAAATATAATCGTACATTATACGAAGAATGCTGTGATCAACTTAATATCTAAAGGAGAATGAAGAAGATGTGCGTAACTTAAAAAAATATTTTGTTTGTTAGTACATTATTAAACTTTTAGATGTATATTGACTTTGTTTAAATAAATCAGGAGACAAAAATGAGTACAAAGAAATATAAAGACTACACGATTGAAGAGATTCAAAAAGAATTGGATGACTTAGATGTTATATTAGGTCGTCAACACGGTCGTGAAGGTAAAAAGTTTGATGATCCAGAAAAAGAAAAGCGTAGATTATGGAATAATTTAAGTAGTCGTAAATCTAGGTTATCAAGAAGAAATATTGAGAAGGCGCAAGAAACTGCGTATAATCAAGCACTTAAGTTAGATACGGACGAAGCAGATGAATATGGTATAAAACCTGTTGATGAAAGACGATATGTAAAGTGCTTTCATTCTGGTTATATCGGAGCACCTGTTTATTTAAAATATGTAAAAATGATGACCGGATTAACGTTAAAACAAATTGCAATTTTACAAGAAAGAACTGGTGAAATTCCTGTACCACCTGTAACCAAGGCTCAAGCAGATGCTGATGAAAAAGAGCGTTGGGAAAGAGGTGATATATATTAAAGAATAAGTCATACCTCCACAGACTTAACTCGTGATCAGAGTATAAATGATCAAGGTCTGAGGCTATGAGTTTAAACCGCTTGTAGCCTCTTGTTTTTAATCACATGAAATCGAAAGGAGATCAATCATGCTTAAAAATATAAACAAAGGTTTAACTGTAGATCAAATTAAAAAATTGGTATCAGCTGCTACTGTAAAAAAGGTTGCAAGTACTAAATACGATACTTTGAAAGATGAGTATGTAACAGATGACATCGACGACGGTAAATATATTGCTGAAGGTGTAGGTTGTGTAGCTGTAGCAACTGTAGAAAAAGATATTACCGATACTAAAAAATTGTGTAAAGAACATCCTGAGGTTGAGGAACTGATGAAACAATATAAAAAGAAATCAGTTTATCGTACTGTAAGTTGTGAAAACTATGCTGTAACCAAAGGAGAAGATGAAACTAAAAAGAAGATCTTAGGTTTGTTTTAATCTTGTAATTAGAGGAGAATGACATGAAATCATTAACAGAGTTTTTAGATGGTCTGGATCAAGTTGGTCTGGAATACATTAGAGAAAATGTTGACTGGATCGATTTAGAAGCTCCGTGTCGTATTAAACATGTTGAAATACCAGATAATTTTACAGCAGATATTGTAAAAGAATTACATGATAAAATAATGTCAGATTGTAGCTATTCGTTATATCTGGCTCATATCATGAAGATTCTTATGGTAGTTAATCAGTTATCTTCAGAAACGTATTCAAATAAAGATGTAAAAGCGGCAATTAAACATTATGGAACAGAAAGAGATTCAGCTTTTCTGTTTTATCTACCACCAATAGATACTTTAGCTGCTTTACAGGCTGAAGTTAAAAATAAGATTGAAAATAGAACAAGATATGGTAATAAACCAAATCTTAGTTTTAGTGAAATCTTATTAAACACAGATGATTACGACGATATTAATTATGAATATTTGGATTTATCTGGTACTAGTATAGAAAATGTAGATAAGCTTATGCATATTGTTCCAAAAGAAATTATTCTTGCAAAGTTTAGGTCAGATAGTTCGCAGCTGTCTCATAATTATATCAAGAGGAATGTCGATTGCGATTTATTTGATGAATTGTTTTTCTGTGAAAACGGTTGGTCTGAAGAAAATCGCAAAAAGTGGATCAGTCAGTATAAACCTGTTGAATCAGATGTTGAAGACTTTATGAGCAGAATTGTTTCTGTAGATTTTAGTTATATGCAATATCTTGATTTAATTATACAACGAGATCCTGCTGTTGCGGCACGATTGTATAAAATGAAAAAACCTGATGAAGAATTAACAGGTAATGAATCAGTCGAAATGACTTTCAGATATCCTCGATCCATACGTAAGCTATTTCAATTAGCTGCTGTATGTTCAAGAGAAAATATAGGTAAAGCAATGACTGGTTTATTAGCAGATATGAGTACCATGATTAAATTCTATGGATACAATTATCAGTTAATTTTCCGCGCAATGTATCCTGAGTGTTTTAGTGACTCAGAGGAGAATGCTGAAGAACTGACTGCTTAGGTCTTAATTAACGGAAGGTAAGATATACAGTTGATCTTACCTTCCTCATTCCAATAACTGTAATAATAACAACCATTTTTTAAAAGGAGACATGATATGGTTAAAACAGATATTCAAGATAAGTTTTTAATGCCGGAATTTACTTTGGACAGCACGTATGATAGTGATAATAAAGAAACTCCAGGTGTAAAAAGAATGTATGACATTGCATTAGCTATTAACGATTCTGTTATGCAATGGGGTGGTCCAGGAATTGGTAAATCTCAATCGGTAAAGCAATGGAATGCAGATAAGGTTCGTGAATATGAAAAACGAATTGCAAAGGGTGAAAACGTAAAGCCGTGGAATCCGAATGTATGTGATGTTAGATTGTCGATGAAAGAACCTGTTGATATGATTGGTATTCCGATGCCTTTCACTAATGAAAAAGGTGAAACTCAGACAATGTGGGCTGTTCCGAATATGTGGCCAAAAAATAATGGTGAATTTTCTGGTGGTGTAATTCACTTGGATGAAATGAACCAAGGTCAGGCTGCAATTTTGAATGCAGCTTTCCAACTCATTCAAGATCGTGCATTAGGTGATTATAAAGTACCTGATGGATATTTGATCATCGGTTCTGCGAATACATCTGCTTATAATAATACAGTAACAGAGTTTAGTATTCCATTGGCTAACAGATTTACGCACTTTAATATTGTGCCAGATTTTAATTCGTGGATTGATTATTCATTGAATTCTGGTGGCAATTTGGATGTTATGACTTTCTTAAAGACTCAAGGTCAGGATATGTTATTTGATCGTGAGGGTATGAAAAAGAAAGTTGGTAATCTGTCTGATGCAATGTTTACAGATGTATCGGTTACTCCAAGATCTTGGGAAGTTGTTGGTAAGGTATTAGCTTTACCTGAAGGTACGAAACAATCTGGTGGTTTTTCGATGTTGGAAAAACAAATGTACTGCACAGGTCGTTTAGGTTTGTCCTTGGCATCTAAGTTCTTTACTTGGCTTAAAGATAAATCTAAATATCAAGACTGGCACGAAATTCTTGAACAAGGTAAAGACTTCCGTGATGAAAATAGTCTTGAACAATTCTGGGCAGTTCAGATGGCTTGTATGGCAACTATCTCGAATACAACAGACAGTAAGTTGTGCAGAAAATATTGTTTGAACTTTGTAAATGCAACAAAGAATTTACAAAAGGTATCAAATAAGGTTATCAATATAACTCAGCTGTCTCGCTTAAAGAGATTGGAAGGAGAGCTTAAGACATTCAATCCAGTAATGGATGCACCAGAACTTGTAAAGTTAATTACAATGTCTTTAAAGAATTAAAGATTAACTAAGGTCAATGGGGATAATGTTAGAAATAATGTTATCCCCTTGTATTAATAAGCGAAAGGAAATGTTATGCCATATATAATAAAAGAAGAAGATCATTTTTTACGTATGGAAGATTATGTAAAAAGATTTGATATATATGTATCTGTTGAACGTGTAGGTCATATTGATTTAGCAACAGAATATTCTTCTAAAGAATTAGCTGAAGAACATATCAATAAAGCTAAGAATGAAAACGGTGAGGATGTATCCAAGATGGAAGTCCTTGATAAAGAAGAGTATTTGAAAGCTGAAAAAGAAAAAGCTCAACACCAGTCAGATGCAATTATAGCAAATGGTTGGGATAATACTTCTGAAGAAAAGCGTAGAGAAATGATTCAAGATGCTTTAGATAGCGGTGGTTCTGAAGCATTGAAGAAATTCTTTGAACATATAATTAACGGTAGCAACGACGATTAGAAGGAGAATAAAGAATGACTAGTGAGACTGAAAAAATTGTTGAACAGGCTTTGATAGATTTAGTATTAGACTTTCCGGTATTTGCTAGTCTAATAACACGTATTGGAGTCCAAATTGTAAATAATGAAAATCATGATGCATGTGCTTGGACTGATGGAACAGGTATTTATGTTAATGAAGCTATTGTAGAAAAACATAATGCTGATCCAATTGAAGTTGGTGAGTCTGGTAAAACCTACGATAGATCAATACATAAAAAAGAAATGATGTTTATTCTGTGTCATGAGTTAATGCATCTTATGGGTTTAACATATGACAGAGGTGAAAAAATTGGTTTATATAAAGGAGGAGCTTCTGAAGAATTAAAATATAAGTGGCAACTCTGGAATATGGCAACAGACTATGAGATTAATAGTTTGTTACATAATAATGAAAAAACCAATAGTCAGGGTCGACAAGAACATGCTGAAGTTGGTAAGTTGCCTGAATGGGTTTTATATGATTCAAAGTATTGTGATATGTCTGCAGAAGATATATACAAAGATCTTTATGAAGAATTCAAGCAAAAACAACAAAACATGTCTTCTGGTGGATTTACCTTTGATGATAAGAAAGGTGATGGAAATCATGTTGACGGTTTAAGCTTTGGTATTGATAATCATATTCCAATGATGAATGATACAGTAAGAAATGAAGTTATTTCCAAGATGGCAGATGTGTTTGGAGGTCGTGAAGCTGGTGTCGGTCAATCAGCAATTGATAGATTACTGGAAAGAACATTTAAGCCAGAACCATTTAATTGGAGACGAGCTCTTACAAAGTATATTCGTGGTTGGATGAAAGATAATTATACTTGGAATAGACCGAGTCGTGCAGGTATTGCAAATAAATTGATTTTACCTTCTTCTGGACGAGTTCCTAAGATGCACATTGGTGTAGCTGTTGATACTTCTGGTTCGATTGGTGATAATGAATTGCATACGATGATGAATCATTTGTTTACAATTTTATCTCAGTTTAAACAGTTTCAAGTTGATGCATGGTGTTGCAGCACAAAGGTACATCCTGAAACATTCAGAACTTTTACTGCTCAGAATAAATCTGATTTATATAAGTTTACATATCAATCTGATGGTGGAACATATATGAAAGATAACTTTAGATTTATTAATGAAAAGTATAAAGGTGATAAACTTGATTTGTTAATAATCATGTCTGATTTTTATGATGAATTAGATGGTGATACCGAACAGACAAGTCCATGTCCATGTATCTTTATGTGTATGGGTCATGATGATTTTGTGCCACCGAAATATATTAAGTCTGAGGTTTATCCGTTTAATGTAAATGCTTAGTACTTAATAAGGTTAAATAAAAATGAGGATTGTTCCCCTGAGCAGTCCTCATTTCATATTAGGTGCATTCTCCCAGGTAGTAAGTAATAAGGAGTATACAATGGATAAGTTACGTAAATATGGTGTTATAGCTACTTGTATTCCTCAAGAAATGTATTGGGCTTATGAATCAATCAGACGTTCAGGAATATGGAATATGTTATGTGTACATCCAATGTTAGGTCGTTATCAATCAGGAGATAATCCTGAAGAAATGATTAAAGCAATGGATGATGTATATATTAGATACTGTGTAAAAACAAATGCTAATATAAGCGATCCTAAATATAAACATATTACAAGAGATCTTGTGTTATTAATTCAAGAATGCTATGAAGAATTACACGACGTATATAAATTACCTAAAGAATTAATTAAAGTTAAAATTGAAAAGGAAGTTAAAATATCTATTTGTTAAAATGAAAGGAGATACAGATGATTGATAGTTTAAGTTTAAGTGTTATCCAAGATACCTGTGCAGAATATAATTGGTTGTTTGTATCTTCGGATAGACAGATAAATAATGGTACAGCAGCTATTGTAATCAATGGTGATATGATTGAAATAGCTCAAGACTTTAGTATAAGAAAACGTAAATATCGTGAATTTAATCCAACTAGTAATCAAGATATTTATAGTGTAGGTTATTTAACAAATGAAAAATTTATATCATATTTAAAAGCACTTAAATATTTGATTAATAGATTTGGTCCTGACCGTTATAATTGTAATCCTCTTGTTAAAATAAAATATGAATTAGTGGCAGCTGGTGAATTAGTAGGTACGTACGAGAATAGAAATGATGCTATAGCTGCTTATGACATAAAACTAAAAGAACTGAAAAAGAATGCTGATGAAAATCAATATACAATCTGTTGTAGTTTATATTTTAAATGTTTAGATAAAATTTCTGGAGGATTATATAAAAGAAGTTTGGTTAAACATTATTGGCAAGTAAGTAGAAAATATAAAAGTAAAGTTAAACTATTTGAAAAAAGTATACAAGGAGATGATGATGAATAATACGGAAATATTAGATGTATTAATGAATGCTGAAGGTGAATCTGATATAAAGACAAACAATAGTTTATATCCTTCTACTTCAAATAATCATAATACTTTTCTTGAAGTTATAAAAAAATGGGATACAACAGAACCATTCCCTTCTGATAAATGTTTATCATGTATTAAACTAAATCAATGGTATTTTAATGAGTTTGATTATACAACACAGAAATTAATTCAACAATTCTTACCTCCATTTATGCTTGATTGTTTCTTTGCTTTAAAAGAATTTAGGGATGGTTCACGCAACGAATTATTATCAACTCAGAAAGCATATGCTAGACTTATGGCATTACCTATGAGTACACAAGATGAAAAAGCATATGTGGTTTATAAATTTAATTTCGAACAGTTTTATGAAAATAGTGAAATTAATATAAAATAAATTGTAGAAAAATGGCTTTACTATTTGTAGAAAGTAGTATATTAGAAAAAATTGAAAGGAGACAATAATGCGTTCTGTAGAGAAATTAAAAGAAATATATATTAAAGAAGCTGAGTATATGGTTAAACATTATTTTGATGAATTAAATAATGTTGGAACAAGCTTAATGAATAATAATCCTGATGAAGAAGGTTTTGAAAATATTAAAGATAAAGCTCAACAAAGGTTAGTTGAAGAATATAATATTACTGAAGAAGAGCTTTTAGTAATTCAACAACATCACAACGAATGGCAAAAAGATATAATGCCAATAGTTATGAAGAGATTAAGTAATTAAGGGAGAATAAATATGGCATTTGAAGGTGCTTTTAAAGAAGAATTTGATAATCTATTAGCTGATAAGTGTAGATTATTTAAATTAGATGTATCACAACGTAAATCTTGGAATGAACACGATAAAAGTGTATACAAGAATTTATATTCTGATGCTTATTGCACTATTAAAGCTAAGATTCAAAGAAAAACTAGTGACTTCTGGTTAAATAAACTTGGTTCGGGTTTAAAAACAAAGCTTGAGGAATATGGTTTAGATGTCCATGGTCGTGATGTTAGTTTGAATCGAGATGTAATAATGCAATTAATTAAAAATTATTATGAGGATGTTCTTTTTCCAAAATTAGAAAAAGAAATGAATTTAACCGGTTTTAAGGTTAAAAATAATATAAGTCCGTATTCATATAATCATCTTGACTTTTCTAAGGTAAGATTATTACATGAAACAACTGAAGATATCAACAATTAATTTAAAGGAGAAAATATATGTTTGCAGTAATTCAAAAGAATAATGATAAAAATGTAGTTAAGTTTAATACAGAAGATGAAGCAGTTAAATTTTGGAATGAAAAAGGTCGAGCTAAAAACTTTTTCAAGGTAGAGAAACTTCAAGATGTAACCAATAAAACTGTTAAAAAACCTACAGTAAATTGGAAAGAAACTGTTGATTTTACTGGAGCCGTAAACATTAATCGTGATAATGTAAAATACTATTATAATAAGTCAGGCTATATTAAAGTAGTAGATAATACAACTGGTGATATTAAACACATTGGTAAAACTAAAAATATGGGTAAGGTCTTTAGTAATTATGTCAATTGTGCAAGATACAATCAATCATATGATTTTGACTTAAACAATGGAGATAGACTATATTTTAAAGAGGCATCTATTTAATATAGTATAGATAATTTAATTATTGGGATGAGGTTGTAATTATATCTCATCCCTTTTTGTTAGGAGTAATATAATGATATTAAGATTACATATATATCCCGATAACAAATATGATAAGGTTTGTTATTATGCATGTATAAAATTAGCTACTCAACAAGATATCTATATTAATTGGGATATTAATAAACGAGCGTTTTATATATCACAAAGAGTAACATCTCAAAACTACTTTGAAATTTATAACGATACATATGAAAGATTAGGTATCCTAGATAAACTTGAAGAAGAAAATTTGGATTTAGGTTTTACTAAAAATATACTCTTTAGATATTATTCCGAAGATGAAATAAATAACTTATTTGGTTTAATTAGGTTACTTGGTTATCCAATTCAAATAAATAGAAAATACTTTATATAGGAGAATGGCAATGAATAATGATAGAATTTTAGATGAATTAAATGTAATTAAAGAAAAGATTGCAAAGATTGAAGAAGAACTTAGTAAATCAAAGGATACTAAATTTGTATTAAAAAGTTTTAAAAATGGTATTGAAACTGGTTATATACATGTAAGTGAAAAGGAATGTGATGATTTCGAATATGATATTTCAGATCGTAATCATGCAACAGTATTTACAAAGCATGAATCAGAAGATGAAGATCCTTGTGTTACTTATTATGGAATGGATGTTGATGAAGGTATTGATTATTTTGATTTTATCCATTTCTTTGAACCATTTAGCACAGTCGCAGTTATTATCTTAGACTAGTTTAATAGGAGAAATAAATATGACCCAATACTTTAAATATTATGCCACTAACGAAAAAGTATTTAGAGTTAGGGCTAATAATAGGGAAGGTTTAATCTTTAATCATTTAACAAACCCAAATCTTAAATGGATCTTAGGACCTTTTGATACTAAACAAGAAGCAGTGAATGCTTTTAATTTAAAAACATCTCAAACAACGGAGGATAATAATGAGCCAAACTGAATATTCCATTAATTGTTTTAATAATTACCATGATATAACTTATGGTACAGAATGTAATACTTATGAAGAAGCTGTAAATAAGGTTGATTATTATCGTGAACTTATAAGAACGAATGGTGAAGAAGATATGCATTCTGTTATCGAAATCAGTAGAGATACTGTGGATGATGAAGGCGAAATTATTTCATCTAAACTACTTAAAACATATAGTATATAGGAGGTTAATATGATTAGACAAGCACATAAAAGACTTGAAGATGAAATATCTGTAAACGCAGCAGTTGTAAAAATTTTAACAGACATTACCTATAGGGGTGAATCTTCTGGTTGGTCAACAAATGATTTAGCATTAAAGAAAACAATAGACGATAAGTTATTTAAATTCAATGTAGTATATACTAATGATTTTACTGGAACCTATGAACTAAATGAAAGGAGAAATACATAATGAAAGATGATGATTGTAATCCTATAGTTGGATTTATTCAAATAATTATAGTTATTTGGCTAATAACCATGATAACTAATATTAATAATGATGTAAATCAAATTAAACATGATACTGAAATACTTAAGTTAAGTCATTGTTATGCTGATACACCAGTAACCACAAATTTAAAAGGAGATAATTAATGAAAAAATATACAGTAACAATTACCGGTAAAAGAACAGAATACTCAACATATGTTTTTGAACTCGAAGCTGAATCACTTAAGGCCGCAAAAACTAAGGCTAAGAAATTAGCTGCTGATGACAATGGCGATTTCGCAGATGATTATGATGAATATTGTGATCCAGGTGATTCATATGAAGATTTTAAAGTAGAAAATGTAGAAGAAATAAAGGAGAACTAATATGGCAAAGCTTTATATAATTCAATCGTATAATACAACTGAAAATGATTTATATGCTTTAGATCCAGATTATATCGAAAACATTATAACTGATAATAAAAAAGAAGCAGAAAAGATTCTTGATTATATTAATGATTATAATGAAGTTACAACTGGAGTTGATGATTTAATCAATTCGGCTGCTCGTATAGTTGAAATTGATTTAAAGAATACTGTAATTGATCCAAGTATTAAATTTGAAACGTTAGCATCTGTTATGGAAACCCATCAAATGCCAGAAGAATAAAAAGGAATAGGAGATGTTTATAGTGAGTCCAGAAGCTAAAAAAGCAATAGAGCTACGTGATAGTTTAATCAAATTGTTATATAAGTTTAATCTCTTAGATAAGGATAGTTATTTAGAGGTTGATGTATATAACTTTATTGATAAGTCACAGAAGCTTGGTTTTAGATTACGCGGAATTAGTTTTTGGCATATTCCAGAAATTACTATTGATGATCTAAAAAATGTAATAACAAATATAGAAAAATTAACTAATATAAAACTTGAATATGAAATTCCAAAAGGTTATACTTATGCAACATGCTTTCTTGATATTAAATATTTAGATAAGTTGTATGATATTATATATCCAATGGGAAAAATATATTGTTAAATAAATGGAGGAATAAATGGTACTTAAAAGTTTAGAATGTTATGATAGACGTAGAATATTAAGAGCTCCTAATAAATTAGCTATTGAAACCACAAAAGGTAGAAAGCTATTTATGCCTGGAACAATCTGTGGTTTTCGTCAATCACACGATGGTAGTAAAATGAGATGTATTTTAAATGATGATACACATAAAGTATTTACAATTGACTGGAATGATTATTGGGAATTAATGAATAATTCAGAAGACTATATTGGTCCAGCCCTTACAACTAATTAAAGGAGAATGAATATGAGTGAAGTATCAATGACTATGATGTATGCGGTTACAGTTACAAAACCAGATGGTAAAAGTGAAACTTGGACATTCTTAAACTCTTATGATAAAGATGATTTCATAGATTATTTAGACGAGTTATCAAATGAATGTGAATTTGAAATAGATGAAGATTCTTGGTTTGCTAATAGCTTAGAAAGTGCAAAGCATGAAGCTGAATCTTTTCTTGGATTAGATACCGATGATGATATAGATGATACAGATAAACAAGTTTGTGCTCGTTGGCCTAATGGTGACTAATACATAATACATATTAAATGCATAAACTGTTTTACATATATAGTTAATTAAAGTAAAATATAGTTATAAAAGATAATTAAGTCTTTTACGATTATATATGAAAGGTAATATAAATGACAAAAACACAATTTATTAGATCAGTTTTAAATAGTAAAAAACGCGGTGGTCGTAAGAAATAATTAGTAAAAACAAGGTCTTAGGTAATAATCTTAAGACCTTATTAATAGGAGGAATATAAATGGGCATAGATATTAAAGAATTAACTAACTTAATACATCTCTGTGAATATGGAATAAACAATACTAATCGTACAGCAGTATATAAAAAGTTTTCAGAAATACTTGGTTTACAAGATAACGGAGAATGGAAAAGTTATTGTGGTAAAAATGATCCTCGCCATTGTAAAGAATATTTAAATTTTACAATTGATGATAATTTAGCTATTGACGGTAGAACATTAAAAGATTATCCTACAGAGAAAATTACATTAGAAAAAATAGAGACAGCATTAAAAGCTCAAGCCCCATTAACTATTCCTATGATTAAAAGCTGTAAGAAAATCCGTGACATTATAACTAATTCATGGTTAGCTAAGATGGCAATTAGGCCTGTAACATATTATACATATGGCATATTAGATTCAAAGCAAACGTTTAATTATGAATTTTTACAGTTATGGAAAAGAAAAGATAAATTAATCAAAGAAGTATTTCCAGATAAATCTTTTGAGGAATGGTTAGACTTAGTAGATTTACCATATGTATATGATACATATTCACAGCATTACTATAGTGTTGGTCCGGAAAAAACTTTTAGAAACCCAAAGTGGATAGCTATATTCGAAAATATAGGTATGCCAGATGAGGTATTAGAGGTAGGTAAATTAGTCAAGGATTTTTATTTACGGTATGAAGCAGCTGAAGATGAGTACCATAAACGTAGAAATGGTAGTAGATGTCCTCATGAAGAAAGAATGAAATATGTACCGCTATTTGAAAATGAAGAAGAAGATAATGAATGCAGAGCTACCTGTAAATTATTAAGATTATATGAACAAGGTAATTCAAGAATATATGATTATAAGAATGATTGTTGGGAAAGTAAATCAGCGGCTGCACATGTATTAGTATATTATATGAAACTAAAAATGGCAAGGAACGCATAAAATGTCTAGCAATCCATTATATGATTTTCGGCGATTTATGCAAAAGCGTTATGATACACACATTCTCCTTCGCAAATACCGAGTTAAATCAGCAACATTTACTATAGGTATTAGCAAGGCAAGTTATCATAAGCATATGCATGAATTTAATAAATTAGCAAGAATAGCTGATAGTATTTGGTTAGATGATAAACGAAATATATATTGGCTAAAATTTTATAAAGAAACTGCAGATTGTTTAGCAGGTTATATGTTATTAGCAAATTGAAAGGAGTAAAAAAATGTGGTATGTAGAATTAAATGGTAAAATAATCCCTCAACCTTATCAATATTTTAGTGATTGTTTGGCTGAATGTATTAGATTAAAAGAAGAAATGTGTGCTGTATGTACTAGACCGGTAAAATTAGACTAGTACATAATAAATGGAGGTGGTAATTATATACTATGTCTCCTATATAGTTATCACCTCAATGTATTTAAGTTAATCGATGGAGAAACAAATGGTAAATGAACAAATTATTAAGGATATACAAGAACTTATTAGATTAGTATTAAGTCCTATTCCATATTTAGGTCTTGCCAATGTTTCTCAAGACTCTAAAAAAAATGGTATAATTATAAGTTTTCCATATACATTAGATAACTTTAAAGATTTAGCTATAGCTTATGTAACTAAAGGAATCATAGAGGTATATCCAGTAAAATATAAAATAAGAAATAAACAAATATATATAAACAAGGAGCAAATAGAATTATTCTGGAGTGCTCTTCGTATACAAAATATTATAAAGGCACGACAAAATGAGTAAGGCAATAACACGAATTATATATGATGCTTTCTATGCGAATAAAGTATCTGTATCAATAATGTATGTAAGTAAACTAAAAAAATATGCTCTAAAATTAAAAGTACTTAATTTCGCTAAACCCATAAGCCTTATAAGAAGTCTTGGACTAAAATATTATATAAATTTTACAGCATTTGAAGATCATAATGTTATATTATTAGATAAAGACAATATAGAATTATTAGCAGCTTATCTTCGTATAAACCCTAAGTTCTAATAAATACTAAGATAACGCGCCGTCTTAGCAAATACATATTTCCAAAAGGCGTTTTAAATAATAGGAATATAATACGATGAAAGTACTGTCTAATAAAATGATCGCTTCTGGCTCTGTCTATGAAGACGATACAATGTCTTTAGCTGCTTCTATCTATGAAACAGTTTATGCATCTGAAGAATCTGGATCTGGTTCAGCTTCTGGTTCTGCTTCTAATGCTAGTAATGCCTCTGGTGAAGAAGTATCACACTATGTTGTTATGAGCTACAAGAACTTAGATGCCGATGAGGAACCTATGGATTCTTTGTCTTGGGCTGACGTTATGAATGAAGTTGCTATTAGAGCCGAAGAATCTGGTTCTGCTTCTGACTCAGCTTCAGCGGGTGCAGGTTTAGTTGTTCCTAATCCGTTTAATCCTGAAGAAGGTTTTGAATTAGTTGAACCAAAAGCTATTCGCTATGCTAAAACTAAATCATTTGTAAGCAGAGATGCAAAAGGTATGGAACACATTAATGTATATTGTGCTATGCGTTATACATATTAATAAGTAGAAATATTTACAAGAATAAGTCATATATAAAAGTATGACTTATTTTTTTACATAAAACACTTTATCATATACACGTACTGTAGGATGGTATTTTATGCACAAAGGTAACCACATACTATTGTAACATTTATTTATAAAATCTGCCTTTTTATTTAATGCATTTACTGTACATTCATTAACTGTAAATTTAATATATTCATTTGAGTTTAAGATATTATTAACAGCATCTATATCTTCATAATACTCTATAAATTCTTCCATAACTATCTCCAAATATTGCATTATACTAGAACTTAAATAAGCAATTAATCAAAAATATTTATTAGAATGCTTGTTTTTGTATGGAAAATTGACAAAATGTTAAGTCATTGATTTAAAAGAAAACTCATTCAAAAAAGTTTTATTTTTTCCCGGAGCAAAATCAATAAACGGTCAGTCCATAAATTAATCTTTTGTCTAAAAAAATAATGCTTTACAAATCAAATTTTTTATGTTATATATAATAATGTATAAAGAAAAAGATAGCAGAGATAAAGCAAACAATTATCATTAGCCAATTTCTTTTCTTTATCAACAGCTTCGACTATAAATTGCATAATTCTTCTGGCAACTTTATTAGTCAAGTCAAAGTCTTCGACAAAGATCCAAATTGGTTTTATATTTGGGTCTTTTTTTATTTCAAATATCTCCATAAATGACCATATAATACATACTTTCTAATTTTTTAGCTTTCCCTACTATATTATTAAAAAAATGATTCTATGGTCAAAAAAAATGCTTTACAAATAAAAAAATTATGATATAAATATAATTATCAAGACGTTTGGTTATCTCCTGATCAAACTATCTTGTAACCGATAACAGATAAGCTAAAGTAATATTTTTTGTTGCAATTAGGTATTAAGGTAGTTTATTTGCTTGCCTTTCATTTGAGGTTGTTTGAAAGTTTATTTACCTCTTTGACGTAAAAAGAATCCCCCCGAATTTCCTCCGAGGGGATTTTTTAATGCTTATACTTAATACACTAAATTTTAATTAGGCATTGTTAAAGTTAGCAATAGCACCTTTAACCAAGTATTCCGGCTTATTCATGAACAAATCATAGAAAGACATAGCACCTTTATGATTCTTTAAGTTCGGAGCTTGGAAAGTAGGTGTGAAGTACAACGGAATCCATTCAGCCAAAACAATAGCAGAATCACCAAGTTGGAATCCTTTGAAACCAAATACAACTTGATCACTCGGTAATGTCTTAGTATACGGAACAGCAATAACAGCAATTGTACCTTCACGTAATGTACCAGCTAAATACGGACCAATCGGTTTCTTAGCTTCAGGAGCAGCCTTAAAGCCTTCAATATTTTCAACGATTGTTAAACCTTGCTTAGCACTTACAATCATAAATTCAACAGTACCACGACCAGCAACCTCTTGAATAATACCACGAGCTGTACTAATCGTTGTTGTATATGCACTATATCTTTGTTGTAATGTTAAGTTAGCACCATTTGCAGAACAATCAAATGTTAAATCAAGCTTAGAAGCAGCAGCAGCATAAACAGATTGAATCAATAACAAGTCACGTTCCCAACGAATCGTACCAGCAATTTGGTTAGCAATTAATTCATCAGTATCAATTGCTAAGTGTGCATTCATAATCAAAGAAGATGCAACACTGTAAGAACTCATTAACGGGTGTTCTTTTGCTAATACTGGTTGAGCAGGAATATCGAACTGAATCTTACGAATCAAATCAACATCAGTCTCAGTATCAACAGCAGCTTCAAACGTAAATGTACCAAATTCAACAGCTTCAGCATACATACTAGCATCTAATTCTAATTCAGCAACACCAGAACCAGCATCAACTGTACCAGATACACCACGACCAATTACATTGTACTTACCATATACATCTTCTGCTTTCTTCTGTGTACCATCCAAATTAGCAGAACCATTACCATAGTCACGTGCAATTTCTTTACCATCAACACGAACAATAAACGAACCAGCACGTACTTTTACTGTTGCATCTTCAGGTAAAGCACTATTCAATTCAGCATGTACTTTGTATACTTTCTTATCAGCATCTTCTTCAATCGTTGTTTTATCAGGATTATATGCCAACATTTCAGAAGTATATGTACCATCAGTAGGCTTTTCAAATACAATGTCACCAGCTTCAACATCAGCAGCATCTTGACTGTAACGTGTCTTAATGGTGAAAATCATACCAGACTGACGATCTAATGCTTGAATATCTGCAATGTAATTAGAAACCATTTGCGGATAGAAAACATTAACAATATCAACTACTTGCGGAGTTAAAGTTGATACGCCAGGAGTCAACATAGCCGTAGCAGCAGTAGTAGCAGGACCTGCAGTACCAGCTGTATCTTCGTGTAAGATTTGTACGCCTTGTTCTTTAGCATATTTTTCAGCCATGTTTTCGATAAGTTGAACCATAGTAGCAGCTTGATAACGTGCTTCTTTGCTTTCTGATTCAATACCCTTTAATAAGTTAGGGCAACGACGACCTAAAGTAGACTCGTGTAATACGTTAGCAGCATGAGAAATACCGTTTGCAATTTTTTCGCTACGAGTTTTTTCTACTAGACCGTTATTTTCAATTCTTCTCATAATAGACATTTTATATTATATCCTTTTGTTTGTTTTTTGAAAATTTAAGTTTAATATATGATTTTGTTATTTTGTATAAGAAGGTATAAGCAGTGATGAATAAATTTAATTAATCTTATATAACTTATGTTGACTTATAATCCAGAGTAGTAGTTTAAATCTCGTAGCATTTTAATTATATGTTTTTTAATATATATAATTGAGATTTAACTTTAATATTATGTATATATAGAACATATTAGTGATTGTAATGTATGATATTTTTTTATTTTTTATATATTATGATTTTATTTATTGAAATTTTTAAGCATAATATTTATTCCATATATCTTCATCAAATCCATCATCTATAATAACATAGTATTCTTTACCATTTCTATTTACTTTACCCCAATTATCTGATCGACACCAATCTTTTATAGTTAATTTATCTGGTTGGTAATCTAATATATATTGGTAAAGATTATATAATTCTTTATTTTTCTTATTATATATATTGTTTTTTAAAAATTCTTCTATTTGTTCTTTTTCTGGAAGTTTATTATTTTTATTTATATCAGTGTAGGTATTATATACATATTCAAATACAGGTAATAAAGATTTTGCAGATAATCCAAAATGTTCAATAAAGTTTTTAAAAGTTACTTTACTTGCTAATTCCATTTCTATCCATGTATGATTATTTGTATCAGCTTCATATATTTTAGCAAAGCAACCATATTGATTTCTACCCCAATCTTCTTCTTTTATATTTTGTGCAATCCCTTTTGAGTTTTTTGCAATTTTAAGTACTTTTTTGTCATCAACTTGGAATGCTATACGTGATGTACCGTTTCCAATAAGTTTTAATCTGTCTTTACAATATTTAATACGATCTTTAAATGTAGGAATAGTTGAAAAATATTGTAAATCAAAATTACTTGGGTAAGTCATTTCTTGTAATATATTTTCTACTATACTTCTAAATATACTCATTAGTTATTATTACCCTTGCATATCTTTTTTTATTTGATTATATATTTGTCTTGCTTTATTTATGTTATCTTCTACAAATAAATAATATAATATATTGTATATACGTTTATAGTATTGTTTTTCCATATGTGTATCTTTTGTATACATAGGTTGTTCTGATAAATTTGTTATTCTATGTCCATCGTATGCTGATTTCATTCCAATAAGAGCATATAAATTTTGTATATATTGAGATAAATAGTTTAATACTTCTTTTTTATTATTTAGATCAATATTTTTATGTTTTAATTCAAATTTAAAATCTGTTATTAAATGATTTAAATCTTCCATAGTAAAAGAATTATTTTCATTATGATTTAGTCTATATTTATTGTAATCTTTTTTCCAATTTACTTTATATGGTAAATCTTTAGTTTTATCTGTTGTATGATATTTAAAATGTTGATATTCGTGTAAAAAAGAAGATTTAATTTGAGGTAATTTAAGAGCTTTTAATAAAATATCTATTGTTACATTATGATTTAAGAAATATTTTTTATACCAACTATTATATAATAAGCCTTCTAAATATAAAGTTATACCAAGTTCATCACAAAAAGCTAATTCGCCAGAAGGACCTTTATAACTACATATTTTGAGAGAAGGACACTCATTATTATTATTAGGAGGTAATATTACTACATCTCCATATTTATTTAACCAATTAATTACATATTCACTATCTTGTTTTATCTTATTTAAAAACATATTATAAACTACTTCTGCTTCTTTTATTAAGGCATAATCGTTTTTAGCATCTTCATTAATAACAATATTATTTTCTTGTAATATGTTTTTTACTATATTTCTAAACTTTGACATTTTTTATTTTTGAATTATGTTAACTATGTTTTTTAAGATAAAATATACATATACATTAGAACTTTTAAGGAATTTTATTTAGTAGACTTTTATTATTTAGTATTTCTATTACAAGAATGAAAAGATGAATAAACAGCTTTACTTTATTTCTTTTTATATGCTATTATATATATTAATAGAAAGGAATTTAAAATGACTAAATGGAATAATGATTATAAATATAAATTTACATATAGCTGTCGTTCTAAATCTAGTTATATAAAATCTAATAATAATTATAATGATATAAGAGATAGTATTAGAATTATTTATTTTTTAACATCTCTAATAAATATATATTTAAAAGATTCTAATTTAGTTTTACTATATGATAATAATTGTTGTGATTTTATTTGTAAATTTTATGATGAATATGAAGATGAGTATGGTAATCTTAAAATAAATGTTATTACTAATCCACAAACTATTTTATTTTGGTTAACCGAATATGAAATTGATACATCTGGTTTTGAAATTAAACAATTAGATGGTGAAGATTTTTTATATTTAAAACCAAAATATATTAATGAAATATTACATAAAGTTACTAATACAGATATAGAAAATGCTTTTAAATATTTTGAATTAGTTTCTAAACTTATGAATTATATACTTATGACTTATAAAAAAGTTCTTTCTACGTTTCAAATTTATAGTAATTCAAATAATATTTATATTGTATATAATTCAGCAGATGATATTAGAATGATAAAAAATAAATTTAAATATATTAATATTGATTTTTATTCTAAAGGTTATGATGAAAGACTTAATAGTCAAGATATTTATATTTTTAAAATAACTGATATAAATACAACAAATGCAATGTTACGTATAACAGGTAATTAATATGATTTAGCCTTTATATCCATTTGCAAACATAGCCTTTCTTTGAGTATCAGCTTGTTTTTTAGTTTTGAAGGTACCATGAGTACCTTCTTTTCCTTTATTTACCCAAGAATTACCTTGTTTAATAGTATCTTCTTCAAATTCCCAAGTATGATGTGGTAAGGCATTATTAATTAAATTTTTACCAAAAGTATCTACAAACCATTTATTATTAAGCATTATGGATTTAGCTAAGTTTATATCTTTTATATACATACCATCTTTATTTAATATATCACCAAATTCTAACTTATTATCATGATACAAAAAAGCACAAGTATTTATATTTGGATCAATATTTAATAATTGCCATATATTATTATGTAATGCCCAATAACTATCCCATATATAAATATCATCATTAACAATTAATCCACGTATATCTTTTTCTATAGAATGATTATAAATATCAAAAAATTCAGATTGCGTTGGATTTTTATATATCGGTAAATATGGTGGCATATTATAAGTTATTATATCTTCATAACTATAACCAGAATCATTACCCAATTCATCAAAAGATATTTTAATTACTTTAGCTTCGGTTAAAGTAATATTATGTTGTTTTAAAATATTTTCTATAATAGTTTTAAATTGAGACATTATTATATTCCGATTTTTTGTTTAAGTTTTTCTTTAAATTGTTTTGATGTATAATTTAATGCACTATTATTTTTTTTAATTGCTGTTAAACACATTCTATAATCTTTTAATTCTTCTGGAACATATTTTAATGCTTCACCTTTACTTTTAACAGCTTCTAAACACATTTGATAATCTTTAAATTCTTCAGGTATACATTCTAATGTATAGCCATCAGATTTAACAGCTTCTAAATACATATTATAATCTTTTAATTCCTCCGGTACATCTACTATGGCACAACCATCAGATTTAACAGCTGTCAAACATAACTTATAATCTTTAAATTCTTCTGGAACATCTATTAACATATAACCTCCAGATTTAACAGCTTCTAAACATAACTTATAATCTTTAAATTCTTCTGGTACATATTTTAATGCAGTAGCCTTACTTTTAACTGCAATTAAACACATATTATAATCTTTTAATTTTTCTGGTACAAATTCTAAACGATATCCAGCTTGTTTAATAGCTTCTAAACACATTTTATAATCTTTTACTTCTTCTGGTACATATTTTAATACAAAACCATGTTTTTTAACTTCTTCAAAGTAATCATTATAATTTAATTTAGTCCCATTAAGCCATATCCAATTTTTAATATCAGTCTTATCAAGATTTTTAATAGATGCAAAAAAAATTTTTATTTCTGGATTTTCTTCTAAAAAAGATTTTAAATCTATTTCTCGATCTTCTACATCTTTATATTGATTTGTTTCAAAATGAAACTGATATTTTTCATTAGGATTTTGCTTATTTATAAGAATATATAAAGGTCCATCTTCATTATAATAGTCAAACATATTATTATTTATTCCTGCAGTACACCATTTAGTATTTTTACCATATTGTATTGCGGCTTCTTTAGTGTGCGGGATAAGTATAATCCATTTATTGTCTTCATAAATTTTTTCTGCACCAGATTTAGCATCTCTTTGTACTTCGCGAGATCCTTTAACATCTTTTATATTTTCTAAAGCATTATTTAATTCTTCTAAAGATTTATATTGATTTATATCTTTTTTTTCTAATTTGTTTGAATTTTTTACAAAGCTTCCGAGATAGTTATTTATTAACCCTAAATCAGTATATTCAAATTCATTATTAGAATACATTTTTACAACCCAAGGCAAAAATTTTCCAATTACAATTGAACTATTATCAAAATTTTTTAATAATTGTTTAGCTGTTATATTATTTGGAGTTTTAGAATCATTTTGAATTCTATTTTCTAAAGCTTGGACAAGTTTAGGTTGAGACAAAATCCAATTTATTTTTTGCTCAGATTCAAATAAAATATTACTATTATATATAATTGATTCTACTATGTTTCTAAACCTTGACATTTATCTATTACTCTAATATATCTTTTTTTATTTCATTATATATTTTTCTTGCTCTGGTTATATTATCTTCTATAAATAAATAATAAAGTAAATTATAAATTCGATTAATATATCTTTTTTTATTATATGTAAAGAAGAATTGACTTAAATTTGATGACTTTGAATCATATGGTACTTTTTTTGGATTTATATCAGTATGAATATATTGATTATATAAATTGGATATAAAATAATTAAGTTTATCCTTTATATTGTTTTTAGATAAATTGTTGTTTATTTCTTTTTTAAATTGTTTAATTATATTATTTAAATCTTCCATTGTATAAGAATTGTTTTCATTAGCATCATGCCTATAAGTATAATAAGTATCACTATTTGGAAATTTAATCGATTCATAATCTCGATTTGAATATCTGTATTGGTTATGTTTATAATGTTGATATTCGTGTAAAAAAACTTCTTTAGTGAAATTAGAATTTAAAATAGTATATATTATAGATTCATTAACAGTATCAGGATTTATTTCTACATTTTTTAATTTAGTTTTTTTCTTAAGTGAATTTAATGATAATTGAATACTATTCATAAAAGGATCATAACTACCACATGTAGAGTTATAATCATAAATATTTAGTTTAATAATTAAATCATTTACTTCACAAGAATCACTATCTTCTTGTGATTTTAATTCTTCTAAGACATATTTCATCTTTTTTTGTAAATCTTTTAAAAACATATTGTAAACAACCTTTGCTTCTTTTATTAAAGCATAATCTTTTTTAGCATCCTCATTTAAATTGATGCTATGCTCTTTTAATATATTTTCTATTATGTTTTTAAACTTTGACATTTTTTATTTTCATTGATATATTTATTATTATACATAAGAACTTTAAATATTTTTAGTAATTTTTATTTGTAGAATTAAGTATATAAATGTATTCTTTTGTAAAAGAGTTAGAATTGTTAATGGGAATATAAATATGAATACTAAATATAACAGGTAATTAAAAGTTTTTATAGTTCTAATAAACATATTAATAATAATTTAAAAGGAATCATTAAATGGTTAATAAATATATAAAGGCTTTTAGAGAGGCTTGTGAAAAATTAGAAGAAGATGATGGTAATCCTAGTAGAATGCAAGCTTTAAATTACGATATTGATAATGAAGAACTCCAAAATGAACAAGAAAATTTAAGTAAAGCTTTAGGTTTTTTAGGAAAGGCTTATTATTTAATTGTAACAATAAAAAATGAATATCCTGAAAATAAAAAAATTATAAATTTATTAAATAAAATAAAAGATAGTCAAGCTTATATAGAAGATTTAAGAACTAATCCAGATCATAATAGGATTAAAGGTTTTTATCGTGATCATTTTGATAAAAATCAAAATTACAAATATAGAGATTTGCAAAATGATGATTATAAATATTTTGATAAAAATTATGATAAAGTTAAAGAAAGAAATCAAAATTCATTATTTAATAATGTAAAGAAATCATCTATAGAATAATTATAAACTATTTTATTTACAGAAAAATAGGTATTTATATAATTATCAGATTCACTTGTATAATCGGTATATACTATACAATTTTTAGAAGAGATTTGATTCATAACATTTGCTGGAGGATTATAGTTTTTATTTATATAAATTTTTTCTATATTATTTGATCCATTAAATATTCCAGTTAAATGTCCAGACCCACTCATAGTCATACTGCCATTAAATATAACATTTTTTAATTTTGTATCATTATTAAAAGCATTTTGATAATGATTCCAACCAGAACCACTAACTTTTTTAATTATAAGTGTTTCTAAATTTACTAAATTACTACATACTCCACTAAAATTACCCTTTCCACCGGTAGAAGCATTAAATACTACTACTTCTGTTGATGAAGTAGCTGTATCAGAAGTATTTTTAATTTCTTTTACTTCATGATTACTTAAATAAATTTCCATAGGGGTAGGAGGCATTTTTATATTATTACCAGTCATTCTAAATTCTGAAAATGTAGTTTCTACTGATGCATTTAATCGAATTACTATTTTATAATAATGATAAAAATTTTCATTATTAAAAGTAAATTTAACATTTTCATTTGTAACAATCTTATTAAAACTAATTTCTGTCCATAAAGAATCATTAGAAGCAAAATAATCAATAGATAAATCTTGTTCGTAATCTGCTACAAAAGGTTCATTACTTCCATATATTTCAAAAATTAAATTATTATCATCTAATGAATTTCCAGCAATAACAAATTCATTTAGTTGGACTTGTTTTGGTGTATAAAAAATAATTGGTATATCTTTATTTGTTTCTAAGGTATCTAAATAAAAAACATTATATTGAAGATTTTCATCCATTAATTCATAAAAGTTATAATTTTCAAAATAGTCATGCTCAGAAATCCATAATGCTTCTGTATCATTACCTAAAATGCCATTACTTTCTAATTTAGAATTTACCCAATTTTCAATTTCAATTACTTTTTGTGGTTTTATTAAAGATCCATATGAATCATTACGATTAATTCTTACTTCAGTTTGACCAACAAATAAACCCATTTTTAATATTCCAAATATTATTTTTTAATTATACTTTTGTGGTAATTTTGCATCTTTACTTCTAAGATAATCATATTCTGGTAAATTATTGTATAATTCACTAGCAATTTGAGCAAAATTTTTTCTTGAAATAAGACCTTCATTTAATTTTTGTAAATATTCATCAAACATATCAATAGCTTCTTCTTGTTTTGGAGTATATTCTGTTTGAGGTAATTCATCGTCATCATCCATCCAAGAATAATCTTCACCTTCACTTAATAATTTATTTACCTTCTTTATAAAATCTTCTTTATATTTATTTGACATAGTATCTATCCTTAAATAAAATTTATATAACTATTAGAACTTTTAAATGGTTTTACTTTGTTTTATTTCAATGCTATATTAAATTTATAGTTAATGAAAGGAATATATAAATGTTTAACAAAACTGAAAATTGTGGATATAAAATACATAATAATAAACATATTAGAGAAGTTTTTTTATCTGAAGATTCTTATAATTATACTTTTGAGGAAAATTCTTTAGTATCTAAAAATGAAAATATAATTTTTAATATTTTGATTTATTTATATGGATTACTTAATGCAAATTTTCCTTTTCATAAAGAATATAATACTTGGTCAGGAATGGAAAAAGGACCTAGTCTTGAACCATATTGTGTAATTTATGATAAGAAAAATAATTTATGTGTTAGTGATAATTTAATTTTTCCAAGCTTAGATGGTTTGGTATCAGATCAAATAAAAGAAGTAAAGAAAGCATATAAAGATTTAAAACAAATGATTAATGATTATGGTTTGAATAATTTAATAAATGTAAAATGTATAATAGATTATTCGCATAGATATGATAAAAAACCAGATATAAATCAAGAATATGATAAAGTAGATTTACCATATAAATATTTTTCTAAAAAGTGGGTATGTATACGCTTAACATTAAATTTAAATAACTTGACAGATGTATATTCTGGATTTTTTAGATTAATGGGAAATAATAAATTAATTGAAAAACATGCTTTTGATAGTATTTGTCCATTATATGTATATGAATAGTAGGGAATGATATAATGTCAGACTGGAATAATAGTTATGAATATACATGGTGTAATTTACACACTTGTTTAAAATCAAATAAAAATAAAAATGAAAATAAGATAACTTGGAGTTTTAAGGCTCTAATTATTTTAATATATATAATAAATAAATATTTTGGTTTTGATGACCTTACTTGCTTACAATTATTCTATGATAAAAATAATGAATCTAATAATAGACTAGTTTGTGCATTATGTAATAAATCTATAAATGAAAATAATAAAGTAAATTTAAAAATGATTACTAAACCAAAAGAAATTTTATTTTGGTTAAAAGAATATAAATGTGATATATCAGGATTTAAAATAGAAACAATAGATGATAATAGATTTTTATGTTTAAAACCAAGTTATATAAATAAAATACTTAAAAAATCTACCGATCAAGATATAGATGAAGCATTTGAACAATTTGAATTAAGTTTTAAAATCGTTAGTTATTTAATATACTATTTTAAAGGAAGAATGAAGGGTGTAATAAGAATATTTGGCGCTTTAAATTCAACTCATATTGCATTTAATTCAGATGAATTAAAAGGTTTTAAAAGAGAATTAAAGAATAAATTAAAATATTTAAATATTGATTTTTATAACACAGTATATACAGATACAAATTTACTTTCAAACTTAAGTATTTATAAAATAAAAGATATTAATTTAACTAATGCAATGTTACGTATAAATAAATATTAAAAGGCTTTCAAGGTTTTAATAAATATATAAAAATTATCTAATTAAATTTTATGATAATGGAATACAAAACACAGGACACACACCACTACTTTGTCTATACTCAAGTATATTATTTGTTCCATCAGAATTCTTAATCCACATATATTGACCAGTACTTTGTCTTGCCGTAGATGATCTAGACCCCGTACTACCAAATGTAAAATTTGTTAAGGATCTTTCTGGATAATCATTTAATGTCGGATCATGTTTATCTAATTCAATTCTATTATCGTATATACATGTTAATTCATATAACGATGGTAATACAGATTTATATTCCATATTTTTTAAAAAGATACTACATGCATTTGTGGCAAAATAGATTGCATCATTTTGATTTATGGATGTTTCAGCTATTATAACATCAGTATAATATTTTCCTGTATGACGATCCGCTAAAGCGTCTTTTTCAAGTCTATGCCAAGGTAAACTTGAAGCACCTTTTGGGGATCTAAGTATTGGTGAGCCACTTCTATAAGCAGCATCTACTACAGCTAATACATAATCATTACCTTCATGATCTTGTAATACACCTACAACTGTTGCTTTGTTATCAAGACGAGAACCTAACATAGTTGGAATACTAGGAACAAATGGTATTTTAACTAAAGATGCATATGTATTATTATGATTTATTTTTACTAGATTATTACCAATATGTAAAGTCATTTTTTTATCTTTTAAATAAATTATTCAATAAATTATTAACTATTTTCTTATATTCTTTTTTATAAAAGATTAATATACATACTAGAACTTTTAAGAAATTTTGTTTAATAAACTGAAAGCCCTAAATAATTGTTTTACTTTTTACTTGAGATAGTATATATTAAATATATAAATAAATTTGAAAGGAATTAAAAATGTCTAATAAAAAAATAATTATACCAAAAGTATTAGAATCTATAGTGATTACTAATGATGAAAATGTATATAAAAGAGAAGGTATTGAATTAGTAGAAGTATATCCAGGTAGATGGGATATTAATATTGGTGATAAACCAACTAATAAAAAAATTCGTCATTCAAATATAACTTATTGTGCAAATGATAGTATAGTTATGTATATTGGAGAATCTACATTTGGTATTGATAAATTAAATAATAATTTTAATGAGTTAAGAAGGTTTTTAAAAAGTAAAAGATTTAATTCGACATATCTTGATAAAATTATAGAGTATTTAATGAAAGCAATTGATATTAATAAAGAATATCTAGAAAACAAAACATATTCTTTAAAATAATTTATTGAAAGAATTCATATGATAAGTCGTTTAGATTTTATTAAGTATTTAAATGGAGTAAGAGAAGAATTTAAAATATCTAATAAATATCAATTAGATATAGAGGAGATAGGAGATAAAGAATTTTTATTATATATTTGGAATAAAAAAGGAAATGATAGTAGATATGCTAAAAGTATATTAGAAAATACAAAAAATCCTTTAGTAAAAAAATTAGAATATTTAGATTTCAAAGAATATTCTGCTCATTGGTTAATTCCAAGTGATTTATATGATTATTTTATAAATAAAGGTAAAATAACTAAAGAGGGTTTACGAGATATTATAGAAGATTTTGTTGAAGATAGTTTATTTAAGAGATATAAATTTTCGCCGTTAATGTTTGGACGTTTGCATATTGATGATTTATATTATACTAAAAATTATGATAAAATAAAAGAAAATTATATATGTTTACTTATGTATAATATGGATTCTTTTGTAATAAATAGTGTAATTAATTTTGTAAAAACAGCATATAAATTAGATTTTGTAAAAAAGGATAGAAATAAGTATTGGTTTAAAATAAATGATATAAATGAATTATATGGATTAGCTAAGCTTAAAGGTTATTAATTTTTTTTGGCTTTACATAATAAATAGTATATGTTATATGTAATACATAATCTATAATGAAAGGATTTAAAATGAAAATAAATTGTATTACTAAAGCGTTTAAACCAGAAAATTATTCATATTCTGATTTATATGCATATATTAAAACTATAAAAAGTTATAATCAAAATGAAGTAAATAGGCTTACAAAAGTAAGAAAGACTTGTTTTGAGGTATTACCAGTTTTAAATTCAGAAGAACCAAAAAATGAACAACTAATTGAATTTACTATTGAAAAAACTAAAAAAATTGATTACTTATTGTGTATATATCATTTATATTTTAGGTATTCAAGAGATATAAAAAATTTAATTTTTTATTATTGTTCTAACGTTTTAAACCAAGAACAATTTAATGAGTTTTATAATATTGCAAAAGAACGCTTAGATAAGTATTTAAAAATAAATAATATTAAACCAACATCTAAAAATTATACTAAGTTTAATAGTATAGATGAGTGTATGAATAGTAGCTTAACAGAAGATTATAAAAATGCTTTAAATATTAAATTTTTGCGTACTCTTTATACAATAAAATATAAAGTTTTAGATGAGCAATTAAATAAAAATATTTTAACTAAAACAGAGTATGACAAAGAAAAAGAAAAATTAACTAAACTAGACCTTGAAAATACTTCAAAGTTAACTGAAGTATCTAAAAGATTAAAATTTAATATAAATACTAATATAGCTAGATGGTTTGTATTAGTGCTTTTTGAAAGATTAAATGAAATGGAAAGATATAATATGTTATCAACTGGTAAAAAATTACTTTATTCTTATGTAAGCAAAAATCTACAGGCTATTAAAAATATTTTGTATAAAAAAGTAAAAATACAATATAATACAGAATTAAGTTTAGCTAAAGATAAAGTTTCTAATTTTATGATTGATTTATATGGTGTGTTTAAATCTTTTGCAGAAGAACAAAATTTAGAGATATCAACTGTTACACTTAATAAAAAAGAAATAGCCTTAAGATATAATAGATTATATAAAGATAGAGATAAAGGTATAACAAGTGCAAATGTAATATATGAAAAATTAAAAAATGCAACTCAAGTTTATTCTACACTAATAAAAATAGATGACACATATAGATTTAAATATGCAGATTTGTTAGAAAATATAAAGATAAAAAATTTAACAGTTTAAATAGAGGGACCAGTTAATTGGTCCCTTTTTAAAATACTTCATCCTCAGTTAAAGCATTTAAATAATCGCTTGCTCTAGAAATAGCTAATCTGGCATCTGATAATGCAGAAGTTACTTCATTATAATACTCAGCTCTATGATTTTCTCTATCAAAATTAGCACTGGAATATTTTTCAATTATTGTTTCTTGCATCTGATCAATTTTTTCATGCATTGTATTTAATTCCTGTACTAATGGATTTATGGTTAGTTCTTCTTTTAATTTTGCTTTAACAATTTTACTGAATCTAGACATTTTATTTTCCTTATAATATCAATATCATTTAGAACTTGATAATTTCATAATATTTTGTTTTACTTATATATAAATTGTAATATCATAATATAATAAAAAGTATAATATAGGAAAGTAAAATGTTAAAAGTTAATTATATTAATAAGATAATAGGCGATTTTAAAATAAATGAATTATTAAAACGTAGAAATAATATTGCTGTGTATAAAGCAACTTGTTTAAATTGTGGATATACACGTTCTGGCCCTATTTGGACTATTAAACATTCTTGTGAATGTTCAAAGTGTAAGAAAGCAAAAACAGCTAATGAAAAATTTAAGTTAGTAGAAAACAAAGTTTTTAGAGGATATAAAGTAATTGGCTATACTTATAAAAAAGAAAAATTAAGATATAAATTGCATTGCGAAAATTGTAATAATATAAAATGGATTTCTTGTACCAAATTAAATAGCGTACCTAGATGTACTTGTAATCATCATACTAATGGTAAATTAATAGCCAAACATAATAATGAAATAGTTGGTGATTTTTTATTAATAGATACTGGTAAAAATGCTTATAACAGTAGAAATAGATTATATCAAGCAATTTGTACTCATTGTGGTAAGATAAAACAAGGTATGTATCATGATCTTAAGACTCATGATCTTTGTACTTGTCATAACTATTAGTTTATTCGTTTGGTAAATCTTCTGATAATGTTTCTTGATTGTCTTCAGGCATAGTTATTTCTTCCCATTCGACATTCAAAAAGTTACCATTTTCTTTTACCGATTTGGCTGTATATATTTTACCATCATTTGGCATTTCTGGATTTAATTTCTTATATCCTTGCGCAAATGCCTCTTCATCTGTAATATCACCTAAATCATAGTTATTTAGCATACAGTTATATAAGAATTTATGATAGATAGCCATTTAAATTTTCCTTTATTTTATTATAATATATAAGATAGAACTATATTGAAAAAACGGTTTTACTTATTAATATATAATAAAATATATCTCCTAAAGTTTTAGTCTTTATTAATAAAAAGTTAATAAAAATTGTTTTACTTTAAGAAACATATAGTTTATAAATAAATTAAAGATAATAAAAGGAGTCATTTAACATGATTAAGAATAAACCATTAAATAATAATGAGGTATCAAAGGCAGATATGAAAAAATTAATTAAATCTGTTTTTGATAATATGATGACCTCATGGGAAATAAGAGATAGTTATGTTCATCTTTATAATAAAAAAGATATTAGTGAAAAAGATAAGCATGAATATTTTAAAATTATAATGGATTTAAATAATACTTTAAAAGAAATGCATAAAATGCTAAGTGAAATTTTACAATTGGATTAATTTATGGAAAATGATTTTATTGGTTTATATATACAAGGAAACGGTAGAGATAAAATAATTAGAAAATTAATTTATTTCTCGGAAGATTTTTATTTATATCAAGCTAATGAAATGTATAGATTACATAATTTACCGTACTATTCCTCTCCAGCAATGGGTAACAATTTAGTTCATAATAAACAAAAATATTTAGCTAATACAGAATCAATTTGTAAAAGATATTTATGGATAAAGTTTAAATTAGAATTCATTGGATATTTAAAAATAAAATATGGTAACAAACCTTTAAATTATGCAGTAGTTGAATATATAAAAGATACTTATAATAATAAAACACGTAAATATTATATTTGTCCAGCTTTACCATATAGAAAATTTACAAAAGATAATGAAAATAATATATTTATTCAAGACAGTCAATATTATAATAAAAACATCATAGGCTTTGATTTTATTGAATCTAAAAAATCTAATGGCTTTACATCTTTATAGACTTATAGTATATATAAATTATAAGTTAAGATAATAAAGGAATAGATTTATGGCTAATGTATTAATTTTGGAGGATGATGAAAATTATGCTAAATGTTTATATATAATGGTAAAAAAACTTGGGCATTGTGCAGTAACGTTTTTTAAACCATCTGAAGCAATTGCTCAAAATATGATTACTAATGCGGATTTAATAATTAGTGATTATGAAATGGAAGATGAAACAGTATTAGATTTATTAGAATATTTAAAGAAAAATAATTTTAATAAAGTTGTTTTAGTTAATTCTGGATATGCCTTTATAAAAGATGAAATAGATAAGAAAGATTATTCAAAATTAGTAGCAGAATATACAAATAAATCTATAACAAAAGAAATATTAAAAAAATATATATAAATGGTTTTACTTTTATAATTAAACTGTTTATATAATAAAGTATAAATAATTTTTAAAGGAGAAATTTTATGAACAAGCGTTGTGTAAAAATTAGAGTAGATAATGAAGTATTTGATTCTATCAAAGATGCAGCAGATTTTTTAGGTGTTAATCCTTGGAAGATTACAGATACTCTTAGATTTGGTAAAGATGAAGTTAATGGATATCATATTGAAAGAGTAGATAATAGATCTTATCCAACTAGAATGTCTATTAAGACTAAACCGATTAAGACTAGTGTTAAGTCTATTTACTCAAATAGAAAAGGTAGATCTCAAGTAGTTTTTTGTTCTGAAACCGGTAGAAAATTTAATTCAATTAAAGAAGCCGCAGAATATTTAAGAATTACTCCATGGACACTTGGTTTCAATTTTAAAACACATGGTAAATATATTGGTAGAGATGGTAATGAATATACGCTCACTAAACCAGAAACAAAAAGAGAAACTTTAACTTTGTTTAATTATAAGGATGCAGAAGAAAAATCTTCAGAAAAGACGATTGCTCCTATTCAAACAATTGTTTCTAAAACTCAGTCTGATGAATCAATTTTAAAAAATGTAACAATTGATTTGATTAATAAAAGTCAATATTCGGCAGCTATGGCTATATTAAATGCTATTAATAAAATCAAAGATTAAAGTCTAAAATTATTAATTAATTTCCATAAGATAAAGGCCTATTAAGTTAGGTCTTTATTTTCATTAAAGGCTTTACTTGTTTGAAGTTATAAGATATTTATAAATTTAAAGGAGATTGCTTATGGAAAATATAGAAACCACAGATAAATTTGAAACTACTCTGGCTCAATTAGAAAATGAATATCATAAAAAAATGTATAATAAATTACATAGAGTTTATGATAAACAGCGTGATGAAATTATATTTTTAAGACGTCAAATAGATAATGTTATTAAAACATTAAGATTGGTTAGAGCTATGGCTAGTAGTATTGAAAGATTAGATGTTAATCAACAAAGAAAAGAAATAGCTAATGTTATTACATTGGAGCTAGAAAAATTGGGAAAGATTTAAGAGGACTTATGGGAAAAAAAGATATACAATATGATAAAAGAGGAGCTGCTCCTTGTAAACATTGTAAAAGACATGGAATAATTAGTTATCCGCGAATTGATGAAATAGATGAAATGTATTATGCTAGATGTCCACATTGTAAACATTATGATTTATATGAATTCTTAGCATTAAATACAAAACAATGTATAAAAGTTTGGAATAGAACAATGGAAGCAAAAACAGTAACGAGTGTAATAGATGGTAAATAAAATTAAATCCCTCAAAATTAATTGAGGGATTTTTTAATATTATAATTCAACAATTGGTATATGTACTTCATCTGCTAATTTTTTAGATAATTCTAGGTTTTCTTTCCAATAATCAGAAATTGTATTATCTTTTCTAGAATTTTTATAATATATACAACTTAAACCGGATTGAATAATTAATGACATACAATGTACACAAGGTGGATATCCATAAATATAAATATAGCATCCTTTTAAATCTTGTTTAGCATGTAATATAGCATTTTCTTCGGCATGTAGCATTAATAGTCTTTTTATATCTTTGTTTTCTAAACGTTCATTAGAATCTTTTATGCCGTGTGCAAATCCATTAAATCCAGTACTTATAACTCGATTATTTTGGTCAACTATAACTGCTCCTATTTTATGATTTGGGTCTTTTGACATAGTAGATACTAATTGAGCCATTTCTATAAAATGATTAATCCATCTCATTTATATTTCCTTTAATTTGTTTTACATTTTTTATAGGATAGCTTATATTTAAAATAAAGTAAAGCAAAAAGGATTAAACATGGATAAATGGTATATTCGTAAAATTCATAGAATGGAAAACGGTAAGGTTTTAGATGGATTGTTTTTAACAAAGGATAGTAATCGTAAAGATTCTAAACCTTCTGGTTTATATTATGAATTTTCAACAAAAATGTTTTTTATTATTAAACAAAGTTATATTGTAACGGATTCGGATCAAATAGTTTATTATTTAAATATGGTTGATGCAATTGTTGCATTATCTAAACAAATGGATATTACTACTTTGAGAGATGATCATCTCAAAAGATTTGGTAAAACTATACATCTTTTAGAAAGGAGCTATTAATGAATGAAAAACTTAAACAGTTATTAAAAAAATGTAATAAAGCGTATTCAGAAGGTGATCTTTACATTTTAACTGATAATGATTGGCAAATTTTAGCCAACACTTTAAATTTTTATCCAGAAAATTTTGATTCAAATGTTGTGGACGATTGGTTTTATGATAATATTTATAATAAAGCTAAAATAATATGGCCAAATGATGAATTTTTTACTAAGTTAACCTCTGATAATACTGGTTATGGTCAAGATATTATTCATGAAATACCAATGGGTAGTATGGAAGAATTAAAAGAAGGTGATTTAGAAAAATGGATTAAGGGTCATGAACAATTTTTAATTTCAGATAAGTTAGATGGATGTTCATTAATTCTTACTTATGAAAATGGTGAGTTAACTATTGCTGCTACACGCGGACATGGAACCAAAGGTAAAGATATTATGAGACATGTTCAAAATGTAGGATTTCCTAAAAAGATAAATTATAAAGATAAAATAATAATTAGAGGTGAATTATTATTTCCAAAAATTGCAATACCAACAATATTAAATTTATTAGAGCAAGTTAGTGGCAAAAAACAAAAAAATGGTAGAAATACTATAGCAGGAGCATTAAATAGTAAAGAAACTAAACCTTATATTTTTGAACAAACAGAATTTGTAGCTTATTGGACTTCTAAAGATCAAGGTACATTAAAGGCATTTGAATTCTTAAAAAATGAAGGGTTTAAAGTACCTTTTTATCAAGTTATGTCAGCCGAAACATTAACTGATGAAAATATGATTGATTTAGTTAAAACAAGACTTAAATTTTCTGATTATGAGTTAGATGGTATTATTCTTACACAATTAGATAATATTGAAGATGGATTTGTTGGAGGAACTATAAATCCAAAATGTAGTAGAAAATTTAAATTAGGTATTCATGATAATATAGCTGAATCTATTGTTACTAATATAAATTGGCAAATAAGTCGTTGGGGTATTTTTACTCCAGTATTAGAAATTGAACCAGTAGAAGTTGCTGGTGCTAAAATTACTAATATTACAGCACATAATTATGAAAATGTAATTAAAACAAAATGTGGTATCGGTGCTAAAATTAAATTTAAAAGAGCCGGTTTAGTAATTCCAAAATTAGAAGAAGTATTAATACCATCTAAAAATTATAATTTACCAAAATGTCAAACTAAAATAGAAGGTGTAGATCTAGTATATATTTGGTCAAATGATACTCCGGAATATGCTAGAGAAATGGGTATAAGACGTTTAGAGTATTTTGGTGAAAAACTTGATATTGAACAATTAGGATATGGAAACTGTGTAAAGATATATGATGCTTTTAGTCAATTTTTAAATTTATACGATCATCCATACCGTATTTATGAGCTTCCAGAAGGTGAAATTACAAAATTAATAGGTGAGAATGGAAAAAAGATAGAAGCTAGTTTAAAAGCCAAAAAAAGTACCTTTATAGAGACACAATTCGCCGCCGCTTGTGGTAGTTTTGGCCCAGATATTGGTGAAAGAGTATTAAATTTGGTTTGGAATAAATATAATACTTTAGAAGGAATGACTAAAGAAAAACTAGAAAATATTGAAGGATTTGGAGAGTCTAGAATTAGTCAATATTTAGAATATGAACATTTATGGTATATGACTAAAATTCATATGCAATTACATAGTTATGGTATAGAATTTATAAATCCAAAAAATCAAATAGAATCAACAGTTTGTGCTAAATATAATATATGTTTTTCTGGTATTCGTGACAAAGCATTAGAAAATTATATTAATAAAAATGGAGGAAATGCTTCAGATAAATGGAATAAAAATGTAAATTGTTTAGTAGTAAAAGATATTATGGGTACTTCTAGCAAAATAGAAAAAGCAAGAAAAGCCAATGTTAGAATATGTACTCTTGAAGATTTAAAGGAGGAATTAAATTATGGGTCCAGATAAATTTGATTTAGATTTATCATTTGCATTTGCACATTGTCAAAAGTTAACAAATATAGATTTTAGTAGTTTATATCCTCATACTATACCAACAGCACAAAGTATAGAGGAAGAAAATTGGAAAAATTTATATGAAGCTCTATTAAATTCACATGAAGAATTAAAATCTGAATTTGAATCTTTATATAAAGTATATCAAAATTATAAATTAGTAATTTTAGCAATGGGAGATAAATTATAATGAATAATTCTATTGTTGTCAATACTCCAAATAGTAATAAATGTTATTATACTTCTATAAAAAGTCCTAATTCTTTTGATGAAATAGCTACTGTTGGTTATGTTAATGATAAGTTAAAAGATGAAAATTTAGATACATGGTATAAAAAAATATTTGAATTATATTATAACAGTTATCCAGAAAATAGAGATATATATGAATCAACTTTAAAACTATATCAATTAAATTATAGATATACTGTTATTGCCATAGAAATGGGATTATTAAAAGAACAAAGTAATAAATTAAATGAATTAGTAAAAGAGATAAAATAATGTGTGATGCCTCAATAATATCGTATACTCATCCTGATTTACCATCAGATACAACTTTTCATACTAATGATGGGCAAATGTTTAGTCCAAATGAGATAATAACAATTTATAATATATATAGATATATACCAACTTTATATCAGCAATTAGAAAATATAGATGCAAATCTTATATTATCTATTATTTATAAAAAACTATTAGAAATTGCAAATAATAAAAATTTTATTGATGAACTTAAAACATTAAAAAAATTATATAAAGATGATTATTTGACAATATTAAGAATAGCTTTATTAAATAAGTAAACTGTTTTACACAAATAGTTTATTAATATATAATATAAATATAATAAGAAATGATTCTTATTTGTTTTTTTAAGAAAGGAATAATTGAAAGGAATTAAAAAATGTCAATAGATTTTGGATTAAAAAGAAAATTAGCAAAAAGATCTAAATCTTATATAAAAACAATTGGAATTAGAAGTATAAATGATATAATTAATGATGAAAATTCTTTATCTTTTGTTGCAAAAGTTAATTACATTAGACATCATTATACTTATTATGACGGTTGTTATGAATATTTTCATAATGAAAATGGTAAGCCAAATAATAATAAATATTTGTTAAATGAAATAATTTCTAATATTATTCAAAAAAAATTAGATCCATCAGAATTAAAACACATTAATAAAAAAATGCTTGCTTGGAAAAAAGAACATGATAAGCAAGTAGCCGAAAAACAAGAAGAAGAGCTTCAAAAAGTAATAGTAAGTGTTAGTGAATATGATGGAATGAATTGGTATAAGTTTATTAAAAATAATATTGGAACGGCTGGCCCTTATATTACTTTGATTAAAAAATATTTAGAATGTAATAAAGATGTAATTAAACCACAAATTCTTGAGACTATAAGTTATCAAGATTTAAAGGCAATTGCCTTAAGATGGGATAAAAATCAAACTTTAATTGATTCTTCATCTTTATATAAAGCTAAAACTTTAGAAGAATTTTTGGCAATATTAGAAAATAGATCTGGTAATGGAGTTTATTTTCCATTAATAAAATTATATTTGGCTGCAAATGATAATAATATTGATTTGGAAACTTTAAAAGGTAAAAAATATAAAAATTTAAAAAATATATCATTAAATTGGGCAATTAGCAAAAGAATTAATAATGAGCAATTTGATTTTGATAATTTACCAGAGCCTTTAAAAAATATAATAGATGAAAGAGTAGAAAAATTTAAAAAAAGAGAAGAAGAAGAAATTTTAATTAAAATGAAAAAATATGCAGAAGATCTTGGATATAAAAAGGATGTAGTAAATGAATAAATATTTATTTGTAATGAGAGGATTACCCGGTGCTGGAAAATCTACTTTTATTCTTAATACTTTTACTGGAGTTGATAACTTAATTGTTATTTCTCCAGATGAATTACGTCGACAAGAAATGCATAAAGCTTTAACCAAGTATAGAGGAAGTGTTGAACCTTTAAATGAACATAAAATTTGGAAAATTGCTTTTAAGTTATTAGAAGAATCATTACAGAAAAATAAATATACTGTCTTTGATGCTACTAATACTTTAGAAAGATATTTAAATCGATATAATAAATTATGTAAACAATATGGTGTTAATTTAGTTATTGTTTCTTTTGAAGATGTAAATATAGATGTTTGTAAAACCAGAAATGCTGCTAGAATGGGAATTAGTTTAGTACCAGAAAATGTAATAGATAGAATGAATAGACAATTAGGGTATGGAATACAAGGTGAAACAAAAAATTACATAGTAAATTATAAAGATTTTGCTTTACAAAATTATAAATAACTTATATATTTGTTAAAAATGAAAGAATAAAGTAATGATATATGATATACTTTTAGATCTTATTAAAACAAATTCAAATTGGAAAGCTTTTTTAGAAGAAGCTCCAAGATTAATTAAGATTAAGCAATGTCCTTTTAAAGATAAGGATAATAATTTATTATATCCAGAATTATATATGCTATCATATGACGGTTTATTTAGTGATTTTAATGATGAATATGTAAGACTTTGTAGAGGTTGTATTGTTTCTATAAAGGATCCTAATAATCCATATATGGTTTGTGCTCCATTTACAAAATTTGGTAACATGGGTCAAGAATTTTGTCCAGAAATAGATTGGAAATCTGCTTTAGTTGAGCAGAAAGTAGATGGTATTTTGATTAAACTATTTTATTATGATAATAAATGGTTTTGGGTAACTAATAATGGATGGAATACAAATTTAGAGGCATCTGAAATAATTAAAATACCTTCTAAATATGATGAGATTGAAACAAAAGACTGTGTAACTATTCAAGATTTAATTGATTATTGCTTAAATAAAAATAAAGTTAATATGGATGACTTTATTTATAATTGTACTTATATGTTTGAATTAATATCTCCTAAATTAAGAATATTAGTTGATAATCCAAAAACAGATCTGATATATTTAGGCTGTCGTAATTTATCTAGTCAAAATGAGTATGATTTAAATACTGCAAAATCTTTAATTCCAGTTATAAATAATTTTAATACTGTAAAATATTTTGATTTACATAATATTGATGAAGTACTAAAATTGTGTAATAGTTATCAAGGTGATAAGGATGAAGGTGTAGTTGTTGTAGATAAATATTTTAATCGTGTCAAAATTAAATGTGTTGATTATATACGATTAAAAGGTTATCGTAATATGTTTGATACTACTGATGCAAAAATTTTAAATGGTATGAGAGATGGAACTATAGATGATGCTTTACAAATTTTTCCAGAATTAAATAAGCGAATAATAAAGATACAAGCAAATTTAATTGAATATAAAAATATATTAGAAAAGTATGGTAAAATAGGTAAAGAAAAATATAAAACTATTTTAGAGTCTGTAAAATCTGAAAAAATTGCTAAACAAATATTTGCAAAAGAAGTAAATCAAGAATATCCTAATACTTATTTTGCTGTATTTGAAGGTATTAAAGAAAAACCGAATTATGATAGGTATATTGATAATATTAAATATGAAAATTTAATTGAATTTTTAGAAAAAGAGCGGAATAAATAAATGTTTTTGTGTGATAAAACAAAATTAGATATTTATAATAAATATGGAAGAAGAAAAGATTTAATTAATGTTAAATTTTTTTCAATAGTTAATACTAATTATTCTTTTCCAAAACAATCATATATTTATTTATGTGACCGTGATTTTCTAGATTATATTAAAAGTATAACAAATGTTGATATTTTTTGTAAATCTTTAAAATTAGCAGATATTTCTGATTATTTAGATCATAGATATGCTATTTGTATAGATTCGTTTCCAGAATTATTACAAAGCACAATTAAGTTAACTAATGATGTTGTATATAGTTTTAAATGTTATACAAAAGATGATAAATTAGATAAACTATGTAAAGTATAAGGATAAGTGAATGTTTAATTTTATTAAAAATTTTTTTAAAAAAACAACTAATATATATAATATAAATGATAAAATATATAAAAATAAGAAAATTTTATGTTATTATGATTTATATAAAAATGTAGGAATAATGAATGATATTGAAAAAATGATAGAAAAAAATGAATTTAAAAAATATCATTATGCTAATATACAAGCTAATTATAATACTATTTTAAAACTAGATTCTTTAATAAAAGATAATCTAAAAAAAACTAAAAATAAATGGTCTAGAATGTATAAAACAAATATATTAGAATCAATGGCCGCAATGGATGCTTTACAATGGGCACCAAAAATAAATAATGATTTAGAAAATGATCAAGTATTGATTATTTTACCAAATAATAAAAATTTTATTAATGTTACAAAGGATATGCTGTAATGACTGAAGAAACTAAAAATGAAAAAGAAGAAAAATCTTTAAATGATTTATTGGGTATGGATTTTAAAGAAGATGGATCTTGGACTGCCAAAGATTTAGGTAATACTCCAATATATAGAAAATTAAATAGAAAAGAAAGACGTACTCAACGGGCAATGCAAAGAAAAATAAATAAGAAAGTGAAATAGATGTATCATAGTATAAATGTTAATTCTAATCAAGATGTTGAAATACAATTTGATGTCACAAATTGTAATAGAATATTAAAAACTTTAGAAAAGAAAGTTGAAAATAAAATAATTACACAAAATGAAGCAGATCAGATTAAAGAAAGTTTAGAAAAATTAAAAGATATTAATTTTAATTTAGATGCATACATAACCGATGTTGATATAAATGAAGATGAAATAGATACTGCTTATGGAGAAATTCATAAGTACGGTACTTATAATGATGGTTATAATGATGGAATAAATCATATATTAAATTATAAAAAAGAAGTACAATATAAACATGGATTGCTTTTACAAAAATTAGAGCATTTATGTTTCAATTATGGAAAACAAGAAGAATTAACTAAAGATGAATTAAAAACTATAAGAGATTTATTATATTACGAGTATAAAGATGGTCAAGTGTAGAATAATATCAGATTTACATTATACTAAAGGAATAAATGGTCCAGATTGGAATAAAACATATAAACAATCTGGATTATGGCATTATTTTGGTAAAAAATTTCAAGAAAAAGCTGATGTTACTCTTATTGCTGGAGATATTTGTGAAGGAGTTGAAAAGCACAAAGAATTTTTAGAATCATTTTTTAAAGATCAAAAGGTAATATTTATTGATGGTAATCATATAGTATATTTTACAGATGAAAATTATACTAAGCCTATACTTTTAGATTTAAAACATAAACTCAAAGAAGAATTTCCTAAAGAACATATGTTTTGGCATTATTTAGAAAATGATTGGATGTGGATTGATTATCCAAATGTAGCAATTATAGGTAGTACTTTTTATACTGATTATAAATATTGTGATCTTACTTTAGAAGAATTAAACAAAAAAGCTTATGCGTGGCATATTTGGAGCGAATTATATGGTTTAGCCAGTGATTTTAAACCATATGAAAAACTAAATACTAAAGCAATACAAATAGAAACAATGTCAGAAGCTAGATCAAGGTTAAATGATTTTAAATGGGGAAATGAAAATACTTATAAATCATTAACACCTGAATATTATTTAGAGCTTCATAAATTGGCTAAAAAAGAAGTAAAAAGATGTCATGATGAAATTTTACAAATAAATCCAAATGCTAAAATTATACTTATGACACATCACTGTTTGTCTCCAAAATGTATAGATCCAAAATATAAAAAAGGATTATTAAATGCTAGTTATACCTCAAATCTTGAAAATTGGATTGATAGTAAATTACCTGGAATTAAATTAATAATTTCAGGTCATGTACATAATAGAAATTCTTTTGAATTTGGTAAACGAAAAGTAAAGTATATTTTAAATCCATGCGGATATATACCTTATAATGAACCATTTACTAAAGAATGGAAATTTAATCCAAATTTATTTATAGAAACGGATAATCTTTAGACTTCTATAAATTATAATTTATAGGAGGATAAAATGGATTTTAATTTTTATAAAATTGATGGCTCATGGATACTTGAAATTAAAGATAAAACAGCTGATAATAATGTTTTATTAAAATCTGTATTTGATTATTCAGTATCTGAAGATGATATTATAAAAACAGCTATAACTTTATCAAATTCTGATTCTATTACTACAAATGTTAATTTTACAAATAATAAGGAATAATTAAAATGGATAGTTTAGAATCATATGAACAATTTATTGATAATGAATTAAAGAAAATTATAGATGAGGTAAAACAAGATTTATTTGAAATTTCAAATGATGAAAAAATAAAAAATTTACCAGTATTTGAAGAAATATCTCAATCATTAATAGATTCGTTTTTAGAAAAAAATGAATTACAAGTACAAAAAACTTATAGAGATAATATGAAAACTATTTTTTCTTTAGCTAAGTATTTACAGTTGTTATTTTATCAAAAAGATATTCACAAACGTATAAATAAAGATTTGTTTGAAGGATTATTAAATGATTTAAATATTGATTGGTATTTATATACAGATTTTACCAATCAAATTCAGTTTACAAAAAATCCAGAAATTAATAGTGAAGAAAAGCCTCAAAATCTTTTAATAAAATATAGAATAAATAAAGAAACTAATGAATTAATTTATTCTATAATTTCTGGTACTTGGGGTTGGGATTTGAATAAATATGAATTAAAAGCACTTTTATCACATACTTTTAAAACCAATATAAATAAAGTACAAGAAGATAATAAGCCAATTCAATTTGGACTTATACCTGAAGCAGATGGTGTAACTGTAAACGCTGGTAATGTAAAAATTATTATTAAAAAACAATAATTTAGTCACTAGTATTTACTATTTGGTAAATTTACGTTAATGAAAGTATGAATTTGGTTTTATTTTCATAATTACATTGATATTATAACAATTGTTTAGTTTGTTAATTATGTTTTATATGGAGATTTTAATCAAATGAGTTTAGTTAAAATACGTATGAACACTTGGAATCGTTGTGGCAATAGAGAAACCAAGTTTAAACGAAATTTAGCACCCCGTGAAGGTTTTATTGAATATTGTGCAAATACTAAAAAAGTAACAATTAAAAATGGTGAGTCTAAATGGAAACCTTGGGATACTGCAATTAGCCGTAAAAATGATAAAAGTTATATAGAGGGAAGAAAACAATTATACTCTGGTTTATGTTTTGAATCTAAAAAAGATGCACAGCAATTTATTAATAAACATCAAGAAGAACTTAATAAATTAGCAGCACAAAATCCATTGTTTGATCATTGGTCAATTATGAATGTTATAAAACGTTTTGAACCAAATGACATAAAAATATATGGAAAGGATATAAAAGAAGATTGATAAAACCATAATAGAGGAGTAAATAATTATGTCAACTTCAATCGGTTATAAACAATATCAAGAACACTTTAATACTCATCCTGAAATAAAAAATAATATCTTAGAATTGAGTACTATAGGAAAATCACATTACAATCCAGAATTACCAAAAACATCAAATGTTAATATCGTGTTAGCAAGACCTGTTCGATATTATTTTAATGTTACAATTAGAAAAAATGAAGAATCTTCTTGTTTTAAACATTCTTATTACTTTGATGATATAATTGAGGCAAAAAAGGCACATTTAAGCATGAGAAAAAAATTCTATGATCAAAAAATGGAACCTTACCTTAAAAAAATTAAAGCAAAAAATCAATCATTATCATTAGAAGATAAAGATAATATTTTTAATCTTATTGATTATATGAATAAATTAAAAGTTATTGATCGCTAGATTTTTTACGCCGTTTTAATCTTTCTTTAAACTTTTTAAGATTTTCAGGATCTTTATACCAGTTTGAGCGAGTTTGAGCGGCTTTTTTTATATCTTCTTTATAATTTGGATTCTTTTTTCTGGTAATATGTCCTTTTTTAGTAGCCTCTGAATTACCTATTGATCCTTTATACATATTACTACGTAAAAATAATTCTTCCTCAGATTTGCTATGTTGATAACGAGCTTTTTGTAATGCTCCATAACTTTTAAATTCTGGATGCTGTAATAATTCTATAGCTTCATCTAATACTTGTTGTAATCTCATTATCCATTTCCTTGTATAATACCTGCATTTAAATATGACTGTAACAAATCAGTATCTGTAAATATATGATTTTCTAGATCTTCAGGTATAAAATCAAATACTAAATCATTAGAGCCATCTCTACTATATGTTTTGTTATTGACAGTAATTTCAGATATATTTTTTGTAGTTACCAGATAACTAATTAAATCTTGATATGAATTAGTTGTATAAGCAGTTGTTACTTCATTTATATATTTTGTAGTAAACATCTTTTCCTTTATATATTCATCACCGGTATATTTTAAACAAGCAATGTATACATTACCATCAGCATTTTCATCAGAAATTACTCTTACATTAGATTCAAAAGTATTTATTATTTCATAAGTACACGATGATGAATACGTATCTCGTGTTATTTTATATATTTTATTATCATTTGACAACGCTAAAAATACACGTGCATGAACGGCAGAGTCATGAGCAAAATCATTTGTTAAAAAACATTTAATATTTTGTAAAACTAATGTTTTAACCTGATTATAAATACTATACAAATCACCATTTTTTAATAGAATTAATGGATTTGCATTATTATTAGACATTTTTATTGCTTTAACATCTGTATCAAATGTAAAAGTAGCTGCAAGTGAACCAAGATAGCTATTCCAAATTAAAACATTTGTTTTATTATAAATAAAAGCAATTGCATATGTACTAAAACCAAATGGTCTAAGATCTGTTATAATATGATTTGATATTAATTTTCCAGAAGAATCTGATGGAGATGCTTTATATATATTACCGCTCGAATTTATATATAATAATTGTGAACTTGTTAAATAATCTACGTATACTAAAGATATGTCTGAAACATTGGATAAAATTCTACTTCCAGATGTATTATATAATTTTCCATCATTTATAAAATAACCAAGATTATCACGATTTGCTAAATTTCTTTTTGGATTAATAGCAGCCATAAGAGGTGAAGTTTCATTATTAGCGTTGGCATAAGAATTATAAATATAACCGTTTCTAACAAATTTTGTGTTACTTAATACATCTTCCCATCCAGTTCCAGAACCTTGCTGTGTCATAGTAATTTCAGAAGAACTTGTAGTAATAGTGTATAATTTTCCATCTATTATAGCGTAATAATAATAACTAGCATTATCTCTTCTGTGTGTATATGATCCAAACTCATAAATATTAATATTTGTAGCTTGAAAAGAATTTGAAAATTTTTTATATTCAACATCATATAATTGACACATACCATTTAAATTTTCAGTTTTTGACCAGCAATAAGCTCTTCTTAATTCATTACCCATCAAAGTATAATTGGCTTCTGGAATATTTGCAATACTATCTGCTAAATTATTCATATTTTTATTAGTAGGTAAAATGCCACCTTTTTCTTCTATTGCATCATAAGCATTAGAGAGATTATTTTGCAAAGTATTTAATTCAGAAATTATTGTCATTATAATCCTAGTTTATTTTCTAAAATATTTAATCTTTCTTCTAATTTATCTGCTCTATATCTTTGATAAGCAGCTTCTACACACAAACATTCTTCATAACGAATACTATATCTATTACCTGCTTCTTGGCCAGGAACACTTATATTACCGTCTTCATCATAAATTGGATCTTCAGCATCCCATTCATCATAACATAGCAATCCATAATCAAAAGCATTTAAATTATATTTTTCAAAAGTAGCTTTAATTCTTTGAGCTATTACACCAGTATGAAATCTTGCTTTATTACCTTTTTCTTCTACAGAATCATTAAATTTATATTGATAAAAATTAACTTCACTCCAAGCTTTTAATACTTTTTCTGGTATTTCTGTAATTTGTTGTTTTAATCTTTCATCTGAAGTAGATATTGTAGTTGTTCCAGCAAATAATTGTTTCCATAAACGTGAACTTGAACCTAATTCAATAGCATTATTACTTGATGGATAAATACTTCTAGAACTACTAGATGTAGATACAGGATTAAAAATAACTATACCACATTCAGGTGTCGTTGCATTAGCTGTATTTGGATATGCTGTAATAGATAATAATACATCATTTGATGTATTTATAGTTTCAACAATTTCACCAAGTCCATTTGAAGAAGTATTCATTCCACCACCACCATCTAAAAAACGTATAGTTGTACTTTGTGATGCTTTTGGTTTTGTACCCTTTGTAAGACTATTATTTTCAATTAATAAATATGGTGTTGAACCTTCTAATACTATACGTTGCATAAATTTTATAATTGAATGAACCACTTGATTAGAAGAATAACAATTTAATAAATAAGTATTAAAATAATTAACAGCTTGAAGTATTGGATCTTCTGATAATTTATAATTTTTATTAGTATATGTATCTAGAGCTTCAAATGTATTACCCGTTATTGTAAATGTAAATCTTGAAGTAGTTACGCTTGTATGTTCATTTACTAAATGTCCTTCATCCCAATTATTACTTTTTGCAATACTATAATTTCTTGTTACATAATCTCTACCATCTCTAGTCCATTTCATATATTGAGGATGATCATAAGCATACATATTATATACTACACCACTTACTGCCCAAGCACTATTATAATTAGTAACATCAGTTAATTCTACAGCACTTAAATCCCATTCTGGTAACATAGTATATCTATTAATAATTACAGGTAATGTATACCCATTTGTAAATCTAATACTCCAAGCATAATCATAATAACGAGTATTATCTGAACTTGGTTTAACAGTTTGATTTATATAACTAATATTACCCCATTCTTCTGGAAAAAATGAATTTTCATCAGATCCTGCCACTGCCCAAGTACCATCACCTCGTAAAAATTTGGTATTATCTGTAGCACTGGGGGCTGGCACAGCACCTAAAGTACCAGCATTTATGCCATCTGCTCCAGTCATTACATTATAACGAGCCACAGGAATAGTACCATCAGCAGACATAATTTCAAAGTTACCATTAGAATTAGCTATTTTTACAGTATTAGCATCAGAATTTGTAGCTCCAGCTAAAGTATCTGTTGGACTAAATCCTAATTGTATAGCATTTTTAGCGTTACTTTTGACATTAAATCCTATAGCCATTCTTTTACTAGCAGAATTTGCATTTGTACAATCTGTCTCAGATCCTATACTAATAGAATATGAACCACCTTTTGCATTATATCCAATAGATACAGACTCTCTGATAGAAGAAGCACCATAACCAATCGCAACACTTTTAATTCCAGTTATAGTTCCATCTATTCCAACACTATTTGTCTGAGTTGTTGAATTTACTAACACCGGATTAGTAACGCTTATTGTATTGTTTGTAATATCAATTCCGGTGCCAACAGTTAATGTATCCTGCTTACTACTTAATCCTTCTCTTGCTGTAGCATCTTTAATAATATATGTATTAGTACCATCAGATAATTGTGAAATGTCTTTTGATGGCATAGCTACCATAGTAACACTTGATGTACCAACAGCAACATTCTGGAGATTTTCATAACCAACAGCAGAAATAGTTACATATTGACTTTCAACAAACGAATTTGTTGCAAAACCAGTATCAGTTTTACCAACAGATTCTCTATTTAAAATGACAGTGTTAGTACCATCTGTTACCGTTATTTCATTTATTGTTGTTGGTGTTAATGTAAATGTCCAAGGGTATCCTACCATAATGTTTTACCTCATTAAGCATTATTAGGAGTTACTGTTACTTGTCCATTAGATCTTGTAATCGTATAATTTTCTATTGGTTCAAATTGATTGGCATGTTGAGACCAATTTGTTTCATTTTGATATGTAGATATAAGTGATTGCGGAACTAATATCTTACAACTTGAGTTCACCCCGATGTAAGAACTAGGAAGAGGAAACTTAAATACAGGAGAACCTATTATCAAATAACGTAAATTGCTATTCATAAACATGGCATGAGAATAAGTAACCTTAGTAGTATCAAAATTACTTACATCTAAAACTTGTATTTGAGTTGATCCAATAAGATTATCACATCTCGTAAGGCATGGAGTATTCCATTTACTTAAATCTAAAGATGTTAATCCACTACCATAGAAAGCATTTTCCATACGATTAAGTTTAGAAACATTCCAATTAGTTAAATTTAAACTTGTTACGCTACATCCACTAAACATGTAACTCATGTTTTGCAATTTACTTGTATCCCATCCAGAAATATTTAAAGAAGTTGCTTTTACATTTCCAAATGTACCTTGCATCTCAGTAACTTCACTAGTATTTAAATTTTCTAATCCTTCTATATATTGCAAATTAGGCGAACTTGAAAAAAAGTTAGTCATATTTGTACAACCTGTAATATCTAAATTACTTAGATTAAGATGTGTTAATTGAGTATTGTGAAACAATTGATCAAGAACATGATTTGTTAACAAATATCCATTTAAATCAAAAAAAATTACTTTTCCAGTAAGATAGGCATTTTCAATATAGTTATCATAATTAGTATCTTCATAAAATTTAGTTTTAGAATTATAAAAATAATAATCTTCATATCCTTCTGGAATAGACACTGGAATAGATGTAGCATCTGTAACATTAATTGTTAAATCAGAAGTTAATTCACCACCATTTACAAATGTATTTGGAGTAAATGATAATTGACCATGAGCATAACCAGTATTACCATGTGCATATACATGTAATTTATTTTTAAGATTAACTGGAATCATTTCAAAACTATTATTATATGTTTCTTTTTCCCAGTATCTTTCAACTTCTGCAACAATTGTTTGATTTGGTTTTTGATTTATAGTAATTTGTGGATTTGGTTTACTTTTATAGACTGTACCTAAATCAATTGATCCAATTCTTATTGACATATTTTTATTCCTTATAAAGTAATTATTTCATGATTTGAATTAACTGGAATTTCAATAATTGGAGTAATACCATTCATTGAATAATTTTTTTGATTTGATGCTACTGTACCACCATTTCTAATTGCATATGCATTTGATACAGTATCTTCAGTAGAGGTCCACATACCTTGCCAGCCAGAACTAAAGCCATCAATATTTTCATACATTCCAATACCTTCCGCATAACTAGGTAATACGGGTTTATATGAAATTCCATCAATTTCTACAGCTTCTAAGTCATCACAGTATTTAAATGCCGGATAATTATTTAAATTGTTGTTATATTTTGATTTTAATTGACTCATATTATAAGTACCTGTTGCATTTTGATTAGTCAATCCAGTAGAAGTATTACTAGATGCCCAAACAGTACCATAATATACCCATAATTCAGAATCTAATATACAATAAGCATATTCTTGATTTTGGAAAGTAATAAAACCAGCAACCATAACTTTATCTTCTAATACATCACCAATAGCTAGTACTAGTGAGTCACTTGATCCACCACTTTCTTCTTCTGTTGAATATCCATTATCTCCAACATAAGTTCTTTTTCTAATTAAATGCTTATTTACATGTAATCTCTGAATTTCATTTTCACCTATATATAAACTCATTTTTTATTTACCTCATTAAGCATTTTTAGGTGTTACTGCTACTTGACCATTTGTCCTAGTAATATTATAATTTTCAATAGCATCAAACTTACTAGCATGAACAGACCAATTTGTAGCATTTTGATATGTAGATATAAGTGCAGATGGAACAAGAATCTTACAAGTAGATGGTACTGAAACCATATTTGAAGATTTTAATGGAAGTTTAAATGTTTCTGAACCAATAATTAAATATTCTAATTTACTTAAAGAAGAAATCATTCCATCATATCTATTTGTAATATTATTTGTATTCCAATTACTTATATCTAACACAAGTAAATTATTACATTGCGAAAATGTTGAACCTGCCCATTCTAAACTATTTGTATTCCAATTACTTAAGTCTAAAGAAGTTAAGCTAGAACAACCTGTAAACACATCTTCCATATCAGTAACTTTTGTAACATCCCAATTTGTTAAATTTAACGATGTCAAAGCACTATCCCACATAAATAAATGTCTAAAACTTGTAACACTACTAGTATCCCATTCATTTATATTTAAAGAAACTAACTTACGACACCCATAAAAAGCTTGACCCAAATTTGTAAGTTTGCTAGTATCTATATTATTTAAATCTATATGGGTAGCTTGTGTAGAATATCCAGTGCTATCATAAAACATGTTATAAAAACTAGTATTATTACTCATATAATTATTTAAATCATATATTATAACTTTACCTGTTAAATCTGGTAAATATACTGAATTATCATAATTGGTATCTTCATATACATTTTTCCAGTTTATACTATTTATATAATAATCTTCATAACCTTCCGGTATAATTACATCACTAATTTGTGTAGCATCAGTTACATTAACTGTCAAATCATAATTAATATAACTACCATTTACAAACGTATTTGGAGTCCATGAAACTTGTCCATGTGCATATCCAGAATCTATAGAATGTACATAAATATGTGCTTTTGTTTTTAAAATAGCTGGCTGCAACTTAAATGTACTTGTATAGACTTCTGGATCATATACTCTTTCTAATTTTACACTTATTTGTTGATGTGGCTTTTGATTTATCGTAATTTCAGGATCAACTTTATTTTTATAAATTGTACCTAAATCAATAGTTCCTACTCTAACTGACATATTCTATTTCCTTCTTAGTATATTATTATGCATTCTTAGGGGTTACTGTTACTTGACCATTAGATCTTACAATATCATAATTTTCAATAGCATCAAATTTTGCAGAATGTTGAGCCCAGTTAGTTGCGTTTTGATATGTAGAAATTAAATTAGATGGTACAAGAATCTTACACGTAGAAGGAACTACTATAGCATCACTTCTAATTAAAGGCATTCTAAAGGTTGGTGATCCTATAATTAAATAATTTAATTTAGCATTAACCAACCACATTTGATAAAGACTATCAGTAATTTTAGTAGTATCAAAATTACTTATATCTAATACTTTTAAATTTTTACATTCAGCTGCTAAATACATTACATTTGTGGCATTATATGTTTGAAAACCGCTTAAATCTAAAGAAGTTAATGCATTACAACCATTAAACATATATGAAAAATCACTTACATTGGTGGTATCAAAATTAGTAAGATCAATAGAAGCTAATTTAGAGCACATAGAAAACATATTTCCCATAGAAGTTACTTTATTAGTATCAAAATTACTTACATTTAATGATGTTAAGTTAGAACACTCGCTAAACATATCAGACATACTTGTTGCATTTGATGTACTTAAAGCATCAAGACCAATAATTGTTGTAATACCACTGTTATTAAACATACTACTAAAATTTGTAATATTATTTGAATACCAGTTACTTATATTTATTGTAGTTAATGGTGAACCAGAACCCCATGGATTATGACCATAGCTTGGTATTAATCCACTTACACTTCTAATTTTACTAATATCTAAATAACTTAAATCTAAATGTGTAATTGTTTGTAAACCTACTGAACTTGACCATAATCCATTAAAAGATGAACTAGAAGAAAGATAATCATCTACATTATATAAAGCAACTTTACCGGTTACATTAGCCGGTTCAATTTGATTATCATAATTAGTATCTTCATAAAGTTTATTATTTGGACCAAAATAATAAGCCGTATAACCTTCTGGAATTGTTACATTTATATAAGTAGCATCTGTAACATTTACTTCCATATCAGTTATGGCTTCTGTACCGTTTACAAATGTATTAGGAGTCCAAGACAATTGACCATGAGCATATTGTGAATTTGTAGAATGTACATGCAAATGTAGCTTATTTTTTAAAGTAACTGGTCTTAATTCAAAACTGTTATCATATTCGATTTGTTCCCAATATCTTTCAATTTTTGCAGTAATGTGTTGATTTGGTTTTTGATTTAATATAATTTCTGGATTAGACTTATTTTTAAAAGTTGTACCTAAATTATTTGTACCTATTCTTATTGACATACTATTTGTTCCTTTTACTTAATACAAGTTATCTCCACTACCTTTGTAGTATCTTCCTAAAAATCCTTTTTTATAATCACTTTCCCAAACAAAAAATATTTTAAAACCAGCTTGATAGAATAGATTATATCTATTTAAAGTGTCTTGATATAATTGATTTGGTGACTTTTTTAACCATTTATCTATTACATCTCTATTATTTGGATAAACTTTATGTGACCCATGCCAATAATCTCCATTAAATTCATAACATGTCATTGTTTTTGGATCATAGCCATCTACAACAAATGTTTTTCCAAATAAAATAATTACTTTACTTCTAGTTAATATACCTAATTTATCTAGCCATTTAGCTTCAGAGACACTTGTACCACATTTAATTTTTTTGCCATTATCTGCAATTACAAATGTTTGCCGAGGTTTTTTTGGCATTAAAATTCTGCGTTTTCTAGCTCTACTCAATGAATCAAATTTATATTTTGTTCGCATGATTTTTTCAATTAATTTATATCTTATATTTAGAACTAATTTTAACTTTATTTAGTATATTTAATAAAAAGAAATGTTCTATAATATTGTAGATGCCAAGTATGGGTTTACAATTTAATTAAAATTAACAATCTTGCTTAGATATTAGGAGATTTTAAAATGAGTAAGAATTCAATTATGCCACTTTTACGTGGTAATTTATCCGAATTTATTAATACACCTTTTCCACAATTTATTGATACATTTTTTTCAGATGCTTTACCGGTCAGTTTAATTGATCGTAAAGATTCATTTCCAAAATATAATATATGTAAAGAAAATGACAATGAATTTACAGTTGAACTAAGTCTTGCTGGATATTCTAAAGAGGCTTTAAAAGTTTCAACTGAAGATGGTATTTTATATGTTGAGGATAAAGAAGAAGCAAAATGTGAAAGTAAAGAATATCTATATAAAGGTATTACTACCAGATCATTTAAATGGAGTTTAAAATTACCAGAATTTGCTTATATAAATGATGTAAAATATTTTAATGGTATTCTTTCAATTAATGTTAAAATTGAAGTACCTGAAGAGAAAAAGCCTAAAGTGTATGAAATTACTGAAATTAAAGATTAAAAAGTAGGGAAAAGCACTCTATTGATTTTTTTGATAGAGTGCTTTATTTGTTTTACAATTGAAATAATAAACCTTATATTAACAATAGTAAAAGAAAGGAATAATATGTTAATTTTAATTTCAAATATACTTAATATTATTACTCAACTCTTTTTTATTGGATTTGGTATTGTTATTTCAATTAGATGTTATAAATCTTATAGAAAAATAAAAATACAGGAAAAACAATTGAAAGAAGAAAGTAAAAATTGTAATCTAGATATTAATTGGTTTAATGAAAATTTACCAAAAGCAATAGAAACAACCAAAGATATTGAACAATTTGATAATTTTATGAGTATGATTGATGAAGCAATTATAACCAATAAATTAAAATACTGTATTTTAAATATGTCAAATGAAGATAAAGAAAATTTAAAAGAACGAATTTTAAATTTAAATAAAAACTATATAAAAGCTAAAGAAGCTATTTATTTAGCACTTAAACAATTTATTTCAATTAATCAAAATAAAATTACAGAAAGAACCGCAGAATGTTTTATTGCTTGGTATAATTATGATCACTCTAAAAGTAATAAAATAGTAGAAAAATATTATAGATTAAACAATATCTTAGATGAATTTTAAAAGTAAGGATAGATACATGGCAAATAAAAACCCAAATAAAGATAATGATATACGTAGTTTTCCAGGAGGATTTGCAACATACACAATCACTTCAGTAGTTGATCCAAATATTTTACATTGTTTACCACCAGAATTACGTGAAATGATAGAAAAAGATGTAATGAAAGGTGATGATGGTAAAAAAGGAAAAGGACAACAAGAACAAGTAGAAGAAGTTAAGCGTCCAAAAATTAAATATGATTTTAAAATGACAAATGTTAATCAAGATTTAGAAGAATTAACAAAAAAATTAAAGAAATCAAAAGTATATAATTATGGCTTACTTTTATATGGACAATCTGGATCCGGTAAGTCATATTATGGTGAATATTTAGCCCAAGAATTAGGTATGCCTTTTATTAAAAAAAGAGCCTCCGATTTAATGGATAAATTTGTTGGTCAAACAGAAGCCAATATTCAGGCAGCGTTTCAAGAAGCTAAAGAAAAGAAAGCTATTTTGTTATTTGATGAGGCAGATTCATTTTTATTTGATAGAAAATACGCTAAACAAGAATTTAATGTATCTTCTGTGAATGAATTATTAACACAAATGGAAGATCACCCTTATCCTTTTATTATGACAACTAACTTAAAAGAAAAAATTGATAATGCTTCTTTACGTAGATTTATCTTTAAAATAAAATTTGATTATATGAAAAAAGATAATATTAAGGCAGGTATTAAAACATATTTTGGTAAAGGATTCAAATTAAAAGATTTTGAATTAGATACACTTAAATATATATGTGCTGGTGATTTTAAAGTAGCTAAAAGAAAAATGGATATATTAGAAAATGGTAAATATACTAATGAATTAATTTATAAATATCTTAAAAAAGAACAAGATGAAAAAGAAATTGAAGAAGGCAGTAAGGAAATAGAATTTTAATATATCTTTTATATAAAAAAGCGTCATGGAAATTAATCTATGACGCTTTATTTGTTTTAAGGAAAGAACTTATTCGTTTTCATCACCCATCAAGAAGTAGTTATAATTTAATGTGGTAGTGATTTCAATAGGATCTGAAGCACTAGCCTTGATTGTAGGATATGAAACATCAGTAGGAAATACATCAAATAAACGCATATCGTAACGAGTTAGTCCTTCAGGTTTTGGATCATATACATCTGGATTAACTAAAGCAACGTTTACATCTGCGGAATAAGCCTCTAATAATGAAATAGTACCATTTTTATAATTATGATACATATTACACCATACTTTAAATGCTTCTGTAATTGAAGAATCCCAAACTTCCGTAAAAGTAACTTTCCATTCACCGGCACGTGTTTGTTTACCTGCATAACGTCTTTCAAAGCCGCCCCATTCAACTTTGGTTTGATCACCCTTAATTGTAGGTAAACCAAAAGTCTGACAACGTAACTCTAAATTATCAGTTTTAATTAATGAAGTTAATGGAGATCCAGCTTTAAAAACGATTTGGAATGTTGCAACAAACATCTTCAAAGGATCTTTTAAATTCTGAACTTTACTTAACGGATGTAACATATTATTTTTTTCCTTATTAAAAGCTTAAAACATTTCATTTAATAAATAGAACAGATACATTTATATAATTTAATTCTACAATTAATTAGTAAAATTATTTTTTAGTTTTTCTTACTGTTTTTCTTTTTTTAGGAGTAGTTTCTTCTTTATTTTGTTCAACTTGTTTTGCCTTTAACTTATTTAGTCCAGGTTGTTCAATACTGACTACTCGTTTCTTTCCTAACAACAACTTCATAAATAAATCCTCCCTTTTATTATTTTATAGATTTTATTTAAGACCGGCACTTAAAAACTCCTAAAAAATTATATATCATATAGAACTTTAAATTATAATAAAAATCCTCTAACAGCTTTAATACCATTAGAGGATTAATTCTCAATTTTAATAATTATTTACCAAGCTGAGTATTTAGTTCATCTTTTGTAATAAAAGTACGTTTTTTCCAATCATTTTCTCTACGAGTTGGATTAATATTATCCATTACTACAAAGAAACCAACAACACGTGATAAATGCTCTACCTTTTCAGAATGACAATGCGGACATTCTTTCCAATTAGCCTTTTCTACAGCCCCACATTCTTTACAACGTGAATAAACAGCGTTTAAAGCAAAATGTTCACAACCGGCTTCAACAGATTGCATAATGATTTCTTTTGCTTGACTTGGAGTTAAATCCGATCCAATTTGTAAATGTGCAATTGAACCACCATCCATATAACTATCGTATTTACCTTCTTCTGTAAATTTTTCTTTAATTGTTGTATGTACCCAAGTAGGGACAAATTGATTAGCATACATTTGAGGAAAATCATATGGATTACCAAACAATATATTATCGGCTTTAAATAACTTAGGAGACATACTTTCTACAGGTGTTTGTTCAGCATTGGCAACAATATTTTCTCTTTTTGCAGCCTCTTTATAAAAATTATTAAAGTTTATTAAAATATCTTTTTTATAATCTTCTACAACATCACCAAACTTTTCTTTTAAAATAATATTAGATTCATAAAGTCCATTTACACCAAAAGTACTAAATAGTCTTTCTAATATTATCCAACCACGATTCACAAATGGCTCTAATCCCATATCAGTTAATTTGTAAAGTAATACTTTATGTGCTTTTAATATCTTAGCGCAATCATCAA
>Ga0247611_10000563_pt1 | contig 74842 bp, 68 predicted proteins | sample 177DNAGHGhighgp2_FD_192422 | JGI IMG/M metagenome (GOLD analysis project Ga0247611, IMG submission 192422) | Sheep rumen microbial communities from Palmerston North, Manawatu-Wanganui, New Zealand - 1770 DNA GHGhigh gp2 | ecosystem: Host-associated > Mammals > Digestive system > Stomach > Rumen... | reverse complement strand
CGCATTGATTTGCGCAGGCGTGAGAACACGGGGCGTAGGTTCGCCTGTGACGACAGTTCGGAGGTGGCCGTTACGTGTGACGTAGACGGTTTCGGTGCGTCCGTCGGAAAGGGTGCGGCGCGAGAGCGTGCCGGAGACAGAGTCGAAGAGGGGGGATAGTTTTATTTTTGCCATAAAATTTGAAGATTTGAAGATTTGATAATTATTTTGCCTAGCGGCTTCAGCAGATGGTACTCCTCTCGTCGGAGCAAGCTCGTGAGACCGAAACGCACTAAGCGCGTTTAACTCACCGCTGCTCCTCCTCTCCCCAAAAATTAAAATTTTCGGGGGCCCCATATAACGCAAAAGAATGTTTCTGACTGAGTACATCTCGCCTCCGCCGAGTGAGGGGATTAAAAGGTTGACTAGAAATCTTTGTAGATGGTTAGTCCGTATTTCTCAGCATCCGCTCGGGTACATACCGGGTAGCGTCCTTCCTTTCTTTCCGGAATATCCACCTGCACGAGCGGAATATGGTCGTTCATCGCGTCGAAGAGCGGACGGCCGTGGAGGAAGATGGTTTCCGGCGGAGGCGTTTTTTGCTCGGGGAGCCGGACCAGCTTTGCCGCATTGCGGAGCGCAAAGAAAGGATTAAAATCTACATATTGCCCGTTTTTCAATTTGCGATTGATGTGGGCATAGATTTTTCGCCTTTCGTCCATCGGGATTCCGAGCCATAGGGTGTAGCACGCCCTTTTTCGATTGGCATACTCGGCTTTCGGAGCGAGTAGCTCCCAGATATAATCAAATGAATCCATAAAAATCTCCTTTCGTCCTTTTTTCACTTTTTCACTTTGCCTCTTAGGGAGACTATAGAGGGTATAAAAGACAAAATGAAAAAATGAAAAAAGGGAAATTTTTCTTTTATAATTCTTTTTGGTTACTTTTTCTTATTCGCTTTTCTTTTACGGCACAACGATCTCTATTTCCTCATGGATACACTTCGAGTCGGGCAGCAATTGCGCCAACGTATCCTCCGTAGCGCGGAAATTGGTACGTGCAGCGCGTAGTTGGGTCTGTGCCATGTTGGCGGCTTCCTTTGCGTTATCCAGTAGTTGCTGACGGAAGAGACGCTGCGTGAATAGGTCTTGCAGTTTCGCTTCCGTTTCCGGATCGATATTTTTTGGCATACGGAAGTTTTCCCATGTGTAGGATCGATGACGTCTTACGACGATCTCTTCGTCTCCCCACGGGAGTCGTCCCCGATGGTTTGGTTTGTAGCCGTCGGTGTTGTGACATAGGTAGTCCTCTACCTGCTCCGTGGCTGGTACGCGCAGTTGCTGCTCTTTCTCCTTGAGTTGGCGTTGGCCTTTGATGCTCTCTACCAGCTGCTTTACGTTGTCGTCAGTCTTTGCTACCTTCGTAGCGTTTTTCTTTGTCTTTGCCATAATTTTGTTTGTTTTTTGTATCCGCCTATGCATGGCGGATGGGTTAAAAATTATGGCTGGCGCCAGCCGTTTTGTTAGCTGTGAATCGATTTCGACTGCAAAAGTATATGTATTTTTCCGTATGGGCAAAATACCGACAAATAATCCAGTGAAAAACCAGTGAGAACCCAGTGGAGTCCAGTAGAGGGGCAAAAAAAATCCACTGGAATCCAGTGGATGATTAGAAGTTTGCGGTGAAGTTGTTGTAGCCGTACTGTCGCATAGTCGGACAGAATTCGCGCAGGTGAGCCAGAACCTTTTTCTTGCTCTCGCCGTGAAAATCCAGATAACCGAGTTTCTCATATTTACGCAAGAAAATGCCGAGCACTTTGGCTTCGCTCTCACAGGCTTGGCATAGCATCTTCTCGAACTCCTCCAGCGTGTGGATGCCGGCCTTGTTGAGGGCATCCACGTCGATATACCGGCATCGCTCTCCCATCTGCGCGCGCAGCACGGGTTCATATAGTTGTCGATTGAGTTCGCTGATCTGGCTGTGCAAGCCGGCGAAATCGGTTTGTGCAGAGAACACCTCGTCAGTCATGGTCTCTACCAGTTCCAGAAGTTGCTCTTGTTCAGCACTTTGCGGCATCGCACACACCATAGCACGCATCTGACCGAGATACGTATTTAAGGCTAATATGTGTGTGTTCGTGGTCATCCGTAAGCAAAATTGGGGTGCAAAGGTACAGCTTTTTTTTGACATGTGCAAATGGCCGGAATTTCGCCCCCTCGCGAGCCCTGATTTTTCGTTCGGATGTTAATAACCTCTGTGACCGACTGATAGTGAGCGAGTAACAAAGAAAATGCAAAAAAACATGAAAAAACGCCGAAAAAATGCATTTTTTTCGACGCTCAGAATCAGCCCCTTAGACCCCCATTTTTCAAAAAAGTCGATTTTCGTTAAAAAATGAAAATAAGTTAGTAACAATTCTATTTTTTGTATCCGCCTATTCCCATTCATGCACAGGACGGATCTTGATATCCAGCCCCTCATGCGTGGTATCTTCGTATGTATGGTCGGTTAGCAGGAGTAGATTTTTGCATCCTGTCATTTGTGCTGCTAATTTCAATCCTTTCAATTCACGTTTGCGAGTCTTCTCAGCAGAGATGTCATATGACACTTGCACACATTGCAACACTCGATTGTCATTACATACCAAAAAATCGCACTCACCGCCACGTTCTAACAGATAATAGATATCGTATCCTTCCTGTCTGGCTTTTCGAAGTAGACGTAATAACACGATGGTCTCCAAACGCCATCCCAAATTCTCGGCAGCAAAAGCATTGTCCCGGTTATTCATTAGCGCCACATCCACAGGATAGACTTTCTCTTGTGCCACGCGGAACTTGCTTCTGGTCGAGTATTTTTGCACACCTATTAGCAAAAATGCCTGTTTCAGGTAGGATAGATAGTTTTTTGCGGTATGTTCTGACTTAAAATGAAAGAGGTTGCTTAAATCGGTAGTTACCACTTGACAAGGCGCTGTATTGAGTAAATGATGTGCCATTTGTTCAAATGCTGCTTTGTAGGCTATTTTATAGCGGTTTTCTATATCGCGTTTGAGGATGTTGTCCACCAGATTCCGAATGTATGCACGAGTGTCCGAGTTGTGCAGCAATTCCGGGAAACCGCCGTTTTTCATATATTCATCAAAGGCGGCACGTCGAAATCCTATTGCTTTGGTCGTATTGGTGGTATAGTCCACATCGGTCATTGTGCAGTATTCCTCAAAAGAGAAAGGATATAGATAGATCTCTTTGCTTCTTCCCGATAAATGAGTGCTTAGTTCGGTACTTAGCAGTTTGGCATTACTTCCCGTCGCTACGACATGCATGTTCATTCGCAACATACGATTAACGAACAAATGCCAGCCGTCTATATCCTGAATCTCATCAAGGAACAGATATTGAAAGTTACCGTATATCTTATACAGCACTTCCAGCACATCGTTCAGTTGCTCGGCTTGCAATCCCTTCAAGCGCTCATCATCGAAATCGACGTAAGCATAATGTACACCTGCGTGTTCAAGCGCCAAGAAGCACAATGTCGATTTACCGCTACGCCGAACACCTATGACCACTTGTGCTTGGGTGCTATTAAGGTCAACCAAGGCTTCTTCCGGACGAGCGCATAGACGATGTTCACGTTTTGCATCCAATTCTGCTTTTTGGTCCATCAAGACCAGTTCTAATACCCGAGGATCAAATGTTTTAACTTGTGCCATTCTATACGATAATTTACATGTTTTAAGTTCCGTTGCTTACGATAATTTACGTAAAATCGACTGCAAAGGTACTGCATTTTTTTGACATGCGCAATAGAAGACGTTAATTTTTTGTACTTAAAATACGATAATTTACAATTTCTAGCCCATCTTGAATACGATAATTTACAAAAGTGGGCATTTTAGAATGCAATATTTTACATAGAAATACCAATTTAGAATGCATTATTTTACACTCCATTTCCCCCGGCATTTTATGCCGGTTTCTACTTTTTTTTTGACCCGGCATTGTATGCCGGTTTTGTCCATTGTTGCCGGATACTATCCGGCCTTGCCCTTTGTCAATTGACCCGGCATTGTATGCCGGTTTTGTCCATTGTTGCCGGATACTATCCGGCCCTATTTTAGTACGTCCCCCTTCTCCGCGAGTCAGCGCGGAGCCTGTTTTTACTTTTATTTCCCAAACGGATTCCAGTCTTTCGAATCGATTTGCATCTTGCAGTACCAGTCGGCTCCGCCGAGCAGGATATACTCCTTAATATAAAGACGTCTATACAGCCATCCATCTGTACCGCGTTTGTGGTATCTTACTAGGTAGCCGTAGCCCTCTGTTGTCTCCATGTTGTTTTCTTGCCATCCCTCCGACGGAACAGAAGTTATCTTGTATAGTCCTTTCACCTTGCCGACAGATACAAACTGCATTTCGCTAACACCCTCCAGGGCTGTTGCGCTTGCACATAAGAACGAGACGTATCCGTGCCCCAGTTCTATACCGTCCACTTTGCTGGCATTGTGCTTATGGAGTTGAAAAACATGCGGAAGCAAGAAGGTATCATATACCTGCGGTTCTTCGTTTTCGCAACTTGTAAATAATCCAACGGCCATACATACCGCCGCCAAAATAATGAATAGTTTTTTCTTAGCCACAAGGGCACGATTAATGAGATTTTTCATGGCTATTATTGTGGTTTTAATTAGTCAAATAATGAGAGTTGGAGGCTTGGCTTGTAATCGATAGCGCGAACCCACTTATAGCCGTATGCTGATTCTTGTCTCCCTGTAATTACTCTATTGATATTTGCGGACGTAGCAGCACCCATAGCTGCTGCAGCATCAGCCTGAGAACAGAACTTGGCCACGATCTCTCCCCTCTTACTTAATTGATAAATAGTGTCTTCATCAATATAATTCTCCAATAACTCATCTGCATTTTTGTGTATATAATCGCAAGCTAATGACCGTAAATCGTCTTCAAAACTCATATCTGCAAAGTCTAGCCACTCATAGTAGAAGAATCCATCATCTTCTTCTTTCTTACAACCATAGAATGGATTGTTTTCTACAAAATATGCTGTATATAGTTCTTTTTCATGTTCGGTCATTAGTTCTTCATGACCGATTTTCTTCTTCATTTCTTCGTATTCAGGCCAGACCTCCTCTTTATAACTTTCAACTAATCGCTTACATATTTGGCATAACTTGTGCCCTTCATTGGTACTAGCAGTTCCGATCGCTTTTAAATTATAACCGTATAGGGGATCTGATGCTTTGTATTGGTTAATATAGTATGTTTCACGCTCATTAAGCAAATCGACTAATGCGTTTTTGTCGTCATTCTCGTGAGTTTCAAGAATTTCGATAGAAGGCTTTCCATGTTCCTTATATGCAGTCCAAAAAGCACAATTTGAAGGTCCAGTGCTAGGCATAAAATGCTCCCGATCTCTTAACTTGGGATCGCGTCTCGTTTGCCCGATATAGACTTTCCCATTGGGAAACGTGTATTTATATATAACGCCTTTTCTAATCATTAAATTTCTGGATTAGGAGCTTTTTCAAATAGTATAGAATTAGTTGATTGATCCAAACCTTTAAGCAATTCTTGATAATTTTGTCTCATCATTTTGCGATTCTTTATCCGATTAGATAATATGTCGGCCTCAATCTTTAATTCATTCTTCTCTTTTTGCTTAAATAGCCCAATATGTTCTATTCTAAAATTAATGTATGCTAACTCATTTTCCTCGTGAACTAACTCAAATTCATTGATTTGATAGTAATGCTGGAGATGTCCCCACTCAATATCCCCTTGATGTGCAATAATATCTTTTAGAGCATTGATTTGCTCTTCTGTAGATTTGCGAATTTCATCAATTTGTCTCTGCGCATCACGAGAAGAGCGGCGCGAAATCCACAGCGCCACGATGATTGCTATAGTTCCTATAATAGGACTTGCAATAGTTGCAATATCTTTAATTAACTCCCAGTCCATACTTATATCTCAAATCCCCCTTCCATAATGAATTGGCGAAGAAGTTCATCCATTCGAATATTTATGCGGAAAGCTGGAACAGGAGCTCCAGAATGTTGATTGAACCACTCTTTCATCTTATCTTTATCGACGGACTCTTTGAGTTGGTCGAGTGGTCCTTGAGGGATAATATCGCCCGGCATGTAGTTATTCATTATCTCGCGGAGCAGGTTCTCGTTGAGACCGAAAGCCTGTGCGAAACGATGAATACGATCGTTCTTCTCGCGCGCCATGTATTCGGTGATATAGTCGCGGAGCGGTTTGGCTTCATCGACTTGCACAGTGCCTCGTTGCACGTCCCGCAAGAAACGTCCTGCCACGTCCTGTTCCTCTTGGGTGAGGGTGGCAAAAGAGCGGTGCAGCTCTTCGAGAGCCTGCGCTTGCTCTTGCTCGGAGGAGTTGAGTGTGCGCAGGTACTTACGGAAACGAGCGTTCATGTAATCGGTATCAATCGCACCGGTGTTGATAGATATGATATAGGGATCAATGTCAAAGGTCACCTCATCGGTGGGTGTGCCTTTGGGACCACGCTCGATCTCTTTGTAACGTTGCAGGAGTGCACCGTAGGTAGTCTCGTCGATCGTGAGCGCACTCATTGCCAGCGTCACCTCTTCCGCTTCTTCGGTATCGTCAGTTGGTAGGGTTGGTTCTTGCAGTTTGTTCCATTGGAAACCTTGCACACGTGCCGCGTTGAGATGGCGGTTGAGTTCACGGAAATGCTTGGCGAACTGCGCACGGAGGTCTTTATCTTCCGGCAGTTTGGAGAAGTCCTCAACTCCTGCTATCCGGAAGAGATATTGTATTTGCGCATAAGCGGCTTCGATCGCGCGAATATGCACATCCAGTTTGTCGGCTTTGATGCCCAGCGGTTGCTGTCCCGAATAGAGACGGATAGCACTCTCTATGTTCCGCTTCATGGTGTGCGGATAGCGATAGTAACAGATCGTGCCGTGCGGTTTATCGGGTCCGTTGAGACGGTTGGTACGCGAGAAAGCTTGGATGAGGTTCTCGTTGTACAGCACTTTGTCGAGATAGAGGGTGTTGACCCAATGGGAGTCGAAACCGGTAAGCATCTGATTGACGACGATGAGCACGTCAAGACATTGCGCAGGGTTGGACTCAATACCTTTGTAGATATCCTTGTGCGCCAAACGGAGCGCCACATCTTTCTTGAAGAGGGCGTATTTGGGCAGTGTGAAGTTCGTGCCGTATAGGTCGTTATAGTCACCGACAATCTTGATGAGCAGGTCTTCCTTGATCTCACCTTTGCCTTCATTGTCGATGGAAGGATCCACGAGACAGGTCACTTTGAGTTCCGGCGCAAACGCACGCATATAGACGTAGTACTCGAACGCCTCTTGGATGGACGAGGTAGCGAAGATCGCGTGGTATTTGTTAGCAAGACTCAATGCCGGGAAAGAAGCCTTGATGTCGTTAACGACCGCACGCTGGTATTCGCCCGATTCGAATTGTGCTTTCGGGATATAATCCTCGATGCCTTCGTCTTCGGCGGTCTTACCTGCCATCGGCACATCGTTCATATAATGGAAATAGACCTCTTTCTTCTTCTCATTGGCAAGGGCTTCTTCCATGGTTTTGGCTTTTGCCTTGAAGAGTGCCACTTCCTGTTTGAGTTTCTGATCAGGGAAGACAATCTTCATTACCGGGTCGAACTTCAGCACATTCTCGTCGCGGATACCATCGGCGATGCTGTAACGGTGCAGCTCATTGCCGAAGACGTCGATTGTCGTTTGGTACAACTTACGATTCTCCTCTTGGATCGGTGTGCCGGTAAAGCCGAAGAAGATCGCGCGTGTGAAGGTGGCGCGAATCGTTGCCAACATATCTCCGAACACGTCTCGGTGGCACTCATCAATGATGATGACGAGTCGCTTCTGGTTGATTCGGTTGAGTTGGTGACGATTGCTGGACTCTGGCACAATACGGCTCATCTTCTGAATAGAGGTGACGATGAGAGTATCGCGTGTGTCGGTACTATCCAGTTTGGAGATCAGATCATCGGTGTTGTCGGTCTCTTGTACTTCCTCTATCTCGTTTTTGAATCCGCGATATTCGAGAGCAGTCTGCGTACCCAGTTCGATTCGGTCCATTAGGAAGACCACCTTGTCCGCTTTGCCGGAATCGGCTATCAGTTGAGCCGATTTGAAGGAAGTCATGGTCTTACCGGAACCGGTAGTATGCCAGATGTAACCGCCAAACAGGTCGTGTTCATCCCAACGGCAGGTGGCTACACGGTCGGCAATCGCTGACGCGGCATAGTACTGATAACTGCGCATAACCTTGAGGTTACCTGCGAGTTTGTCTGCAACGGTGTAGAAGCCGATCATCTGGTGCGCCATGGGGATGGAGAGCAGATGAGTGGCAATTGATTTCCAATCGTTGATCGGCTCGTTGTTAAAGTCTGCCCAATGGAACTGGTATTGCGGAGAGAAGGCATCGTAACTGCCAGGGTTCGCAAAATAAATCGTCTCGTCGGGGTTCATAGCCACGAACACTTGTACGAGCGAGAAGATACCTTGCGAGAAGATTCCTTCGTGATAGTATTTGCGTATTTGGTTAACGGCTTGCGAGACTGCCACGTGCGAACGTTTGAGTTCGATATGGATTACGGGCATGCCGTTGATAAGCAGCATTAGATCGCCACGTCTGTCAGAGGCAAGAGGATGAGCGGTAGGGAACTTCGGTTGCTCGGCAATCTGATAGACACTACTGCCGGAAGCTATCTGACTGCGGTCATAGATCGAGAGGGAGACGGTCTGCCCATAGTGCAGTTTGTCAGCCTCGTTGTCGCGACGGATATTGACGGTCTTACCGTTGATGAAGCCATTGAGCGCAAGAGGCGTGTGCAACGCGTTCACTTGGTGAACTATCTGCTGCATCTCCGAAGCGGTCAGCGGCACTCCGTTGAGTTGGTCGATACTGGAATTGTTCTGATAGAGGATATGTGCCCAGTTATCGAGCAGATCTTGCTCGGTGCAGTTCTTGAGGACACCGCTGCTCCAACCTTTGGTGGTTAGGAAGTCTATCAGGTCACGTTCAAAAGTCAGTTCGCTATCGTACATATGGGTGTTTTATTTTATCGGTGTTATGCCCGAATCGGATTCGGGCGTAAAAGAAGAAGGATGAGAAGCATCGCCACCTTCTCCCGAATTGAGGGTTCCGTTTTGTGTTTTCTTTTGTTCCCCCGAATCGGATTCGGGGTTAAGTGAAGAAAGGGTGCATATCTCCTCCGCCATCCGATTCATCGCCACGCACTCCGCGCGCGTCACAAGGCGTTTGGAGGGATCATACTCCCACGGCGAGAGTATCAGCACACGTCCGGCTGCGACGCTGTCGAACAAACCATCGCTGGGCTTGTAGTAATCGCGGAAGCCATTATCCGCGATATAGATGATGGGATGTTCTTCCGCCAGAAGAACCACCATCACCTCTTTCTCCTTGTCGGAGATAAAGGGCGAGACCATCACAGTTCCCTGACGTGCTGCCAGCACACAGCCGTTCATGTAGTTGCGTAGCCGTGTGTTATCGCCATGCATAGCCTCGTCTATCATCGTCCTCCGCACATGAACGGGCGCATATTTCTCCACTTGTAGCAGTGCTACATTCCCCACGCCTCTATACCTTCTTCCAGCTATCTCAATACCCTCCTGCACACGGAAGAAGCCCGGTTTCAAACGCTTGGTAGCCAACCGCTGCGGATTCATATCTATATAGCGGATGGTCGTTGGCAGCTGCCGTCGTTGCCCCATCGGGCGGATGAAGGGCATCTCGGTAAAGACAGGCGGGAGAGCAGCGTATGCCGCTTCGGGTATCTGCCCTCGCAGATGCTCGGCTATGGCGTATAATTTCTTTCCTTCCCCCGAATCTGATTCGGGTTTAATAGAAGAAAGATAGGAATACGCCCGGCCTGCCTTCTTGACACCCTGCCAGAAACCGCGCACCGCGGATTCAATACCGTGGGGCATAGCCTTGCGGACATACCAGACGGCATGGAGGTGATTGGGCATAAGGCAATAATGGAGAATCTGTATCTCGGGATAATAGGAAGCATTGGCAATCTGATAATCCAGAACCGCCCGCCCCAAATCGCTATAATCCACCCTTGCTTGGGCGGGATCGTTTTCGGGGATAACAAGCGAGCCCAACAAAGGCTCACGCGACGGTATCGTCAGCGTGATATGGTATAGCCCGGCTCCCTTCCATGCTTTGCCCGGCTCCTGCGGTTGCCATATGTCATGTTCGGAGGACATTTACTCATTTACAAACATTTGCTCCAAGAGGGCTTGTTTGGAGTGTTTCAATAGGGTTAATTGTCGCTCACGAAGAGAGATAGTTTGGGATAATTTAGCTAATATCTGACCTACCTTCTTTTGTTCATCATTATTATGGGGAATAACGACCAAACTATCAAAGAAATCTTCAGGAGATATATTCAACAAGCCATGATTCCTTGCACCCACAGCGACGCGTTTCTTAACATCTTCTTGCCATGGTTTAGTCTCATAATGCGCTTGCACATAGTCAGCATCTATGTCATCTTTTAACGCAAAGACAATATAGAGAGTGGACAAAATACCTTTATCTAGAGATTTCAAGCATTTAACAGCTCCCATTGGATATTCACTCGCAGCACTCTTGTTATAAGCAAATTCTCCTTTCTTTATTAAGAAATAATTTGCCAAATTAGCACCTACTACAACGTTGTTGTAATACTCGGTTTGAGATACCAACCCTAATTGCGCTGAAATGCAAAGTGGTAGTGTTGATTCTAAACCAATATTTTTTCTTGTAACACGAGTGGCTATGTCTTTTAATCGCCTATTCTCCCATTTACCCTCAAAACCCTTGAATCGGATAGCAGGGATAGACTGTCCGTCTTGCGGGAAGAGTTTTTCAAGCAGCGCACGCTTGATATTCTTCAGCTTCTCCAACTCGGTCTCACGGTTGGTGATAGTAAAATCTATAGAATCAAAGATATCAGCTATAACCTTTTGCTCATCGGGATTGGGATAAACAATGTTCAGGCACTTCAAGTCAGAATAATTAAGGGTCTGCCTTAATCCATCTCCCATCTTGTAATAAATCTTCGTTATTACATCGTGGTAGTGCAAGATTTGGTGCAAAAATGAAGCGGTTATTTCATCGCTGATAGTATCTACGCAGACATAAGCAGGTGAGATAATACCTTCCTCTTCTGAAATAGCCACACGCAGACTTCTCTTATCGTTCTGCAGATCAGTGACACGGAATACAATCGTATCCTTGTCGATGATTTGGTATGTGTCAAAGCTTGCCGGAAGTAAACCTTTATTGGCGTGGATGTCACGACGAACTATCTTTCCATAACTCAGCGATAGCAAGTTCTGGTGGTGCACGAATTGGTTAGAGACACGATGCTCTTTCACTAACTGGCCAAGCGGTGCCTCTTTCCACTCCTCGGTAAAGCCTTTGAATCGTATTTTCGGTTGTTTAGCCATTATTGGAGGAGTTTTTGTAGTTCTCGTATAGCTTGCATATCTGCTTCGTCACCGGTTAGTTCGCCTAAGAGGTTCGCGAGTTCGGATTCTGCCTTGTCAATCTCGTTGCCTACGTTCAGGAGCGTATCGGCATAGCGCTTGATGAGTCGGTTGACATCGGTCTCGATGGTGTTGAGAAGTTCGGTAGGCAGCGAGTGGATTTTAGCGCAGAGCGGCATAATCCATTTCTCACGCAAGAGCGTATAGGCATCATCGTCAGTGAGATGCTCAATGGTATAGCAGGTCTTGTCGATGAGTGCTGCTTCGAGGGCTTTGAGTTCTTTGTTAATCTCTTTCTGCTTAATGAGGAGTCGTTGCAGTTCCATCAGTTCCGGGTCTTTGAGATCCGGATCTTTCTGCATGGCTTTGACATCGGCAGCGAGTTGCTTGGTGTCGAGTTTCTCGGACTCAGCATCGATATATTTCTCGCGGTTCTCGTCAGTCAGTTCGCGTATCTTATCGTCGATCTCGTTAGAGCAGCCTTCGGCTTCTGCTTGTAGGTTAGCACGATGGTCGAGCATATCGCGGAGGAAGAGTTCTTGTACCAGTTCGAACGGCATAATACGTCCTCTCCAGCCTTCCTGCACTTCGATCTCGGTCTCCACACCGGAATCTTTGTCTTTCTTCTTCTTGAGCACCATGTTCGGTTCTACCTCACGCACCTTGTTCCATCCTTCGGTCTGGAGGATTTCAAGGTCGGTAGCGATGACCTGCCACGAGTCGTCGAGCAGTTGATAGACATCGTAGGGGTTGAAGATAGGATGTTTGCCGAGACGGGCGAACAATTCATCGGAGATGATATCTTCCTCGCGGTTAACCGGAACGGTGTTGATAGACGAGAGGAGTTGCTGATACAAGAACGCGTCGATACCGTCCATGGTGCGGGTATAGTCGTCGCGCAGGTTGCAATAACTGCGGTCGGCGTTGATGAGATAGCGGATCTCATCGTCCTTACGCGGCGTGCTATGCGTGTTGCTTATCGGTTGGAAGAGCGACTGACGAAGCGTAGGCAGGAAAGACCAATAGGGCAATGCGTCTATCTCACGATTCGGGATAGCGCCGTACATGGTGGCATAGAGGTCCCATGTCTCTGCGGCATCGGACGAATCGACATAACGCGGGATATTGAGGTTATAACCGTTAGCACGTATCTCTTCGCGGCTGACGCGGCGTGCGTACTTGTCGGTGTTTTGGCGCGTTTCGTACGTATCGACAATACGGCGAATATCGGAGGCACGCAGTTTGTTCTTCTTGCCCGACTTGATGAAGCCTTTGCTGGCATCAATAAAGAGGACATCGTCGCGGTCACGTTTCTGGCGTAGCACCATAATGATAGTGGCGATACCTGTGCCGAAGAAGATGTCTGCGGGCAGACCGATGATGGCGTCGATATGGTTGTTCTCGATGAGGTTCTTACGGATTACTCCTTCTGCTTCCTCTTTGGCAGGGTCGCCACGGAAGAGGACACCGTGCGGCAGGACGATGGTCATGATGCCATCCGGCTTGAGGTGATAGAGGTCATGGAGCAGAAAAGCATAGTCGGCTTTGCCTTTGGGCGCTACGCCGTAACGGTAACGCGGGTCAAGTTCCTTACCGGCAGGACTCCACGGCTGGGAGTACGGCGGGTTGCTGACCACGGCATCGAGATAGAGCGTAGGCGCGTTGGTGCGTTCGTCTTTCGGCCAGTCTTGCTCCAGCGTATCCGCGTTGCGCACCTCTATATTACTCGGTTTGATGCCTCGCATAACGAGGTTCATTCGGGTGAGGTTGAACGTAGCCGATTTGAGTTCTTGCGCGAAATAATGGACGCTGTCTTTGTTGTTGGTATGCTTACTGATGGCGCGACCGATATTGAGTAGCAACGAGCCTGAACCGCTGGTCGGGTCGTAGATAGAGATAGTCTTGCGGTCGTGCAGATAACCGGCGACGATCTCGGACATCAGAACGGACACTTCGTGCGGGGTGTAGAACTCACCTGCTTTCTTACCGGCATTAGCAGCAAACTGACCGATAAGGTATTCGTAGATGAAACCGAGCACGTCGTAACCCTGACGGTCATCGGTAGGTATGTCCTTGATGAGCGAGAGCAGATCGAGGATGGCTTTCGATTGCTGAGCGGCTGTCGAACCGAGTTTGTCGATACCCGAACTGAGGGCAGAGAAGATCTTCTCGAAGAGCTTCTTGTAGTCCTCGTTGATGAGTCGCTCAAACGCGGAGAGGGCGATGGTGACGTTTTGGACGCTGAAATCGTTGCCCATCTTGAGCCACGTGGAGAAGAGGTTGTCGTACGCAATGAAATAGCCGATGTTCGTCTGGCAGAAACGTACGATCTCGTCGTCTTGCTCCTGGAGTTGGACCAGTTCGTCTTGCGTCATCCCGCCGTCGCGGAGCATAAACGCTTCCTCTTTGTCGGATAGATATTTGTAGAAGATGAAGCCGAGGATGTAATCCTTGTACTCGCTGGCCTCTATCTTCGACCGCATTTTATTGGCCGACGCCCAAATGCGTGCTGCTAATTGTTGTTTATTCATTGTTGAAATATCTTACAAACTCTCGTAATACTTCCGTATCTTCTGTGCCATGAGGGCGCGGCATTTCTTTTAGTCATTTTCGGTATGAGGAAGGATCATCGCCTGGATGTTGATTGGATTAGCAAGAATGTGCTCACCGGTCTTGGCAATACCGGTCGCAAAAATAGTCTGCCAGAAACTATATACCTGCTTGCCGCCAAATACCGTTGATGAAAGTTCCTTATTCTTCCATAGAGGAAGACCTGCTAAGTTCTCTATAAAATTCTCTATATTAACCCATAGCTGATCGGGGAATTCTTCTTGGAAGAAATCATGTCTATTAGCCGTACGCTTACCCATGTTGGCATAGAACATAGATACCACGTCGCTAATATAGCTCAACCAGGCATATAGAATCTCCTCTTTCATCATACGGAAAGCAGCAACATGATCCCAGTTTAGGCTATCATCTCCCTGTTGAATTTTATTCTCAAGTCGATACGTACCGATCTCAAAGTCGTATTTTCCAATAAGGATTTTTTCAGCGATTATATTCATCAAACGTACGATCTGTTTCTTTTCCAAATCGCGAGGATTGAGTCCTTCTTCAAGCTTATAATCTATGTTGGTTTCCAGTGGATCATTCGAAATAAAGAAAGAGTAGAAGGTTTTCTCAACCGTAGAATACGAGAGCGGTTTCTCTTTTGCACGACCACCCATATCTATATAATCACGGAGTTTGTTCTCTTCACTATACGTGATACCGTCTTTGACTGCATCTAAGATGTATCGCTTCATCTCACGCGACTCTCCTTTGTAGAAGTTGATCAATGCCTTTTCAGAGAAAGCATAATCATCTGCATCTCGGCCGGTTTGCTTCTGATAGCGTTCTACTCGATCCTGATAGAGAGCACTACCTAAGTGACGTTGAATAGATTTATCAAATGCTACTTGCTTAAGAGTAGTTCCTGCATTGAAGTTGGTCTCGATAATTTTATCCTTATCGGGGTCTATGAATATGCGAACGGGGATTTCGCGTGTTCCCAACAGAATCTGAGCTGCAGCTTTATGCTGACCATCAAACAACTTTACGGGAGAGTTATTGTTCTCGTTAGTGTCAATATAGCCCAGCGAAATGTGCAGCTGAGGATTTCCTTTATAGAACTCTGCGATGAGTTTCGAAACGTTCGAACCAATAGAGCGGGGATTTATCTTGTCATCGTGGTGTACGTATTGGATGGGCAGAAGCGCAAAGAAATAGCGCATGTTGTTACATCTCTTATCTTCGTAGATAGGCACTTCTACAATATCAGGATTACCTATCTCGGAGAACGAGAAACGAATCTTATTGTCGTGAATGGCGTATTGCAGATTGCAGCACGCACCTCCGAATTTTAATAGCACATCATTTAGATTCGGATTGCGATTTTCAGCTTTCTGCAAATCCTCGGCCAAGGTCTTATATACCCAGTTAATACGAGCCAAATTTAGATCAGCAGCCTGTTTAGAGCGGTTTGCAAAGCTCAGAGTCAATGCCATATTGCTCTCATCGTCCTTACCTCCGTTTGTGAGAGGAACGATGTGGTCAATGTCTATAGCATTTTTGTGCAGTTCAAGATCTATCTCTTTTCCAGAGATGTAACACTTGCCCTTCTGGCATTCCCATAAGCGCTTAATTAACTCGTCACGTTGTTGTGTCGATAACTTCGATAAATAAATTGAATGTGCCATATCTTTGGTATTAGTTATTTTGTGGAGTATAGGGGACTCGAACCCCTTACCTTGACATTGCGAACGTCACGCTCTACCAGATGAGCTAATACCCCTGCGCGCGGCTTGCGCGCAAAACTGCCTGCAAAGGTACGGAAAAAATCTGACATATGCAAATTTTTGTAACTTAATTACAAAAAAAAGCACAACCCGGGAGGATCGTGCTGGAGGAGTAGGAGTGAAGGAGTGAAGGGGGATTTGTAAACAACTCAATTCTTCTTGTTAATCAGGTTGACCACTACTTTGACCATCACGTCTTTCTCTTCTGTGCGGCTCTCGGCAATCATGAGCGTGAGCGCGACGAGCGTGTTGTCCGCGATGCGCTTATGGCCTTCCGGCGTATAGAGAATGCCATTACGATCCATGAACCACAAGAAGAGCGTGGCAGCGATCCGTTTGTTGCCATCCGAGAACGAGTGGTTCTTCGTGACCAAGTACAGCAACATAGCGGCTTTCTCCTCAATGCTGGGATAGAGTTCTTCGCCGCCGAAAGTCTGGTAGATCTGGCCGATACTGCTCTTGAACGAATCGTCCTTTTCATTACCGAAGAGCCAACTCTCACCGAATTTCTCCTTGAGCGAGCGGATGGCCTCCATTGCGTTCTCATACGTAGCGTGGAAACGCTCAGGGCCTTCGGTGTCGCTTATAGCCAGACGCTGGTAGTCGTAGTTGTCCAGAGTATCGAGCGCGTAGGTATAGTCGGTGACGACATTGACCAAATCGCGTGCCTCGTTGGTAGTAAGCGCCTCCGTTTGCATGGTTTGCTGCAGGACGCCGACCAGTTGCTTGAGCTCTTGGTATTGCTGGAGCTGCATGTTGGTACGTACGGCGTAGCCTTTGACCAGGTAGTCTTTGAGGACCTTGTTTGCCCATTGGCGGAATTGCACGCCTCGTTGGGACTTCACACGATAGCCGACAGAGATGATGACATCTAACGGATAAAATGGTACAGGTTTCTTAACTCCATTAACGTGTAAAAAATGCACGTTATTATCACGAGACAATTCTCCTTCTTTGAAGACATTAATGATGTGACGACGAATATTAGACTCTTCTTTGCCAAACAACTGTGCCATTTGGCTTGCCGTCAGCCATACGGTATCTTGCTCCAACTTGACTTGCAGTTGGATGCTATTATCCGGCGCGGTGTAGATCTCTATGCCGGATTGCGGGATGTTGTGTGTGTTCGATTTCATTCCGCTGCAAAGGTACGGAAAAAATCTGACATATGCAAATTTTTGTAACTTAATTACAAAAAAAAAGCACAACCCCGGGAGTATTGTGCTAGATGGTGTGAGATAAGTGATATCATTTATTCGTTTGTCATATCTCAGTATTAGTTATTTTGTGGAGTATAGGGGACTCGAACCCCTTACCTTGACATTGCGAACGTCACGCTCTACCAGATGAGCTAATACCCCTACGATCCGGTTTTACGTCATGGATGGGACGAGATTTCGTTTCGCACGCAAAGCTGGCTGCAAAGTTACAACTTTTTTCTGATATACGCAAATTAAATTGCATATTGTCTTTGTTTCTGCATATTATAGCTTTGCATTATGATTTCTCTTCCAGTTGGCGGCGGAGGTCGTCGATAGACTGCTGCATGGCGTCCAACTTGCTGAGGACTTCGTCGTTATTATCTGCCACCATGGCATCCACGAAGATGGAGTTGATGAACGACATACCGATGATTCCACCGATCAAGAGCAGGAAGCAGAAATAGAAGCGCACACATTCAGCAGCCAACGTGGACGCGCCATAGTAGGCAGCCAGGGTGTCGGGTATCTCGTACCAACCCTCGACGGTACAGATCTGGAAGACAGCATAGATAGAGCGCAACGGCGTCTGGAAATGCTCGGGATCGGCTTCGCGGAAGAGACTGCAGTTGATCAGTCCGAAGATGACAATGATCACCAGGAAGCTAAGCAAGATAGCATACGACTCGCGCATGGCGTTCTTGAAGCCCTCAACGACCTTGCCGAAATTGGGGAAGAAATGGAGCACGCGGAAAAAACGCAGCACACGCAGCATACGGAAGATGAGCAGAATAGAGAGCGAAGCCATGCCGTTAGGAACAAACATCGCTACCACCGACGGCAAGGACAGGATGACCAGCGTGCCGTCGAGCTTATTCCAACCGTCGCGCCAGTAGCCTCGGAAACCCAGTTCGCGGTGCTTGGCAATCATCTCGAACATGAAAATAAACGTACATATCATGTCCAAGACAGTGATATACATCAGTTCGTATCCTGCCACCTGCGCATAGATGATACAGGAATTGAGCAGAATGACCGACAGGATAAAACGCTCGTTAAGAAACAACTTATGGAGCGAGAACTTAAACGTAGCCATAAGACACTATTTCTATATTTCTACAATTAGCTATTCCAAAAATCTACCGGGCCCGTAATGCGCGGACCTGAACGGTTAGCATGATAGCCGCCGTGATGGCGGAGAGGGCATCGCTGATAGGGATGGACCACCATACGCCGTCCAGGGGATCGGCGAAGAGCATCGGCAGCCACAAAGCCAGCGGGATGAGATAGAGCACCTGGCGCGTCAGGCTCAGGAAGATGGCCTTGCCCGCCATACCGATAGAGGTAAAGAGGTTGCCCGCCACCATCTGGAAACCGATGATGAGCATCGTAGAGCAGATGATGCGCAGCGGACGGACGGTGAGACCGATCAGCTCCGGATCATGGGTGAAGACCTCGGTGACCAGTCTTGGGCAACACTCACCAAGCAGGAAGACCACGCCCATGACGGCCGTGGCACATATGCAGGTGAGGCGGAAGGAACGCAAGACGCGATCGTACTGGCGTGCGCCGTAGTTATAGCCCGCGATAGGTTGCATACCCTGGTTGAGGCCCATGACGATCATGGCGAAGACGAAGGTCAGACGATTGATGACGCCATAGGACGCGATAGCCAGGTCGCCGCCGAAACGGATGAGCTGGTTGTTGATGATGATGACCACAAAGCAGTGGGCGATATTATACAAGAAGGGCGACATGCCGATAGCGATGGCACGGCCCGTGATCTCACGATTCAGACGCCATATTCCCCGATGGAACCGGACTAATTCGTTGCGGTCGCAGAACTTAGTCATCTGCCAAACGACCGCCACGGCCTGGCTCAAGACGGTAGCCAACGCCGCTCCGCGTACGCCCATATCCAGTCCGAAGATAAAGATAGGATCCAGCACGATATTCATGCTCACGGCCACGATAGTAGCCGTCATGGAGAAACGCGGATGCCCGGACGACCGCAGCATGGCATTGAGGCCGAAATAGATATGGGTCAGGATATTGCCATAGAGGATGATCTCCATGTACTCGTGCGCATACTCCAGGGTGTTCTCGCTGGCGCCAAAGGCCATGAGGATCGGATCGAGCCAGATGAGACCTACGGCCATGACGATAGCCGAGAGGATGACATTCATCACGATCACGTTGCCCAGCACGCGGTTGGCGCGGTCGTAGTCCTTCTCGCCCAGGTAGATAGCCAGCAGTGAAGAAGCACCTACGCCCACCAGACTACCGAAGGCGGCACAGATATCCATGAAGGGTTTGGCCACCGTGAGGGCACCCAGCGCCAAGGCTCCGCAGCCGTGGCCGATATAGATGGAATCGACGATATTGTACAGCGAGGTGGCCGTCATCGCGACGATGGCGGGCATGGCGTACTTCCAGAGAAGTCGGCGCACAGGGGCTGTTCCAAGTTCGGCGGTTCTACTCATAATCGGGCTTTCAGCTATCAGCCTTCAGCTATCAGTTTATTGGCGATTTCATCGAACATAGCGGCAGCGGGATGGCCGGTCTGCATGGCGATCGGGGTGCCGAGGTCGCCACCCTCGCGGATGGACTGCACCAGGGGTATCTGACCCAGCAGGGGAACTTGCAGTTCCTCGGCCAACTGACGGCCTCCGTCGCGCCCGAAGATATAGTAGCGATTCTCGGGCAGCTCGGCCGGCGTGAACCACGCCATATTCTCGATGAGACCGAGGATAGGTACGCGGACTTTCTCGTTGCGGAACATCTCCACGCCCTTGCGCGCATCGACCAGGGCGACGGGCTGCGGCGTAGTGACCACGATGACGCCCGTGAGCTGCAGGGTCGAGATGAGCGTAAGGTGGATATCGCTGGTGCCGGGCGGCAGGTCGATCAGGAAATAGTCGAGTTCGCCCCAATGCGCATCCTGGATAAGCTGCTTGATAGCATTGGAAGCCATGCCGCCACGCCAGATGACCGCCTGCTCGGGATCGACGAAGAAACCGATAGAAAGCATGCGTATGCCGTACTGCTCGATGGGCTCGATCAGCGTGCGTCCGTCCTCCTCGACCGACACGGGACGGCAGTCCTCGGTATGGAACATCTTAGGCATGGACGGACCGTGGATATCGGCATCCAGCAGGCCTACGCGGAAGCCGCGATTGGCCAAGGCGATAGCCAGGTTGGCCGCCACGGTGGACTTACCGACGCCGCCCTTGCCGCTATGGATAGCTATTACATGCTTTGCATGTATTGGTCGTTGGTCGTTGGTCGTTGGCGATTGGATATTTTGCTTGACAAACTTGGTATGGATCTTGGCGGAGACGTTGGGGTCGATGTAGGTCTGGAGCGCCACTTCGGAAGCGCGGATGACGGACTTCATGAACGGGTCGTTGTCCTTGGGGAAAATCAGGGAGAACGAGACCTCAAAACCCGAGATACGGATATCGTCCTCGAGCATACCACTCTCCACCAGGTCCTGACCGGTACCCGGGTAGCGCACATGGCGCAGGGCATCTATTACTTGCTGTGGATACAAAACAATATAATTTTTTAAAAACGGCTGCAAAATTACAAAAAATAATTGGAAAATGCAAGAAAAATTTGCGTATATCAGAAAAAAGCAGTACTTTTGTATTCCTTTTTGCAAAGCAAACCGACAGAAGAAACTAAAAAACAAACAAGCATATGAGCAAAGCATTATTAATGATTCTGGATGGCTGGGGCATTGGCAACAAGAGCAAGGCCGACGTCATCAGCGTAACCCCGACGCCCCACTGGGACGCACTTTTGGCAAAATACCCGCATTCGCAGCTGCAGGCCAGCGGCGAGAACGTAGGTCTGCCGGACGGTCAGATGGGTAACTCGGAGGTAGGTCACCTGAACATAGGTGCCGGCCGCGTGGTATATCAAGACTTGGTGAAGATCAACCGATCGATTCGCGACAACTCGATCATGCAGAACCCCGAGATCAAGGCGGCTTACGAGGCTGCCAAGGCCGAGGGCAAGAAGCTGCACATCATGGGTCTGTGCTCGAACGGCGGTGTGCACTCGAGCCTGGACCACCTCTTTAAGTTGGTAGAGATCGCTAAGGAGTATGGTGTGGCCGAGAAGACCTTTGTACACTGCTTCATGGACGGTCGTGACACCGACCCGCGTAGCGGCAAGGGCTTCATAGAGCAGCTGCAGGGCGTATGCGACCAGACGGGCGCACATATCGCCTCGATCATCGGCCGCTTCTACGCCATGGACCGCGACAAACGCTGGGAGCGTATCAAGGTGGCTTATGACCAACTGGTGAATGGTGAAGGGTTACAGGTTACGGGTGGCGACATGGTGGCTGCTGTACAGGGCTGCTACGACCGTCACACGGAGGAGCATAAGGATACGGACGAATTCATGGAGCCGCTGGTGAACGCCACCTGCGACGGCCGCATTGAGGAGGGCGACGTAGTGATCTTCTTCAACTACCGCAACGACCGCGCCAAGGAGATCACCATTGTGCTGACGCAGCAAGACATGCCGGAGCAAGGCATGAAGACCATCAAGGGTCTGCACTACTGCTGCATGACGCCGTACGACAGCAGCTTCCAGGGTCTGCATATCCTGTTCCCGAAAGAGAACGTAAAGAACACGCTGGGCGAGGTGGTAAGCCGTCTGGGCATGAAGCAGCTGCGTATTGCCGAGACCGAGAAGTTTGCGCACGTGACCTTCTTCTTCAACGGCGGTCGCGAGGCCGAGTATGAGGGCGAGGAGCGTATCCTGATCCCGAGTCCGAAAGTGCCGACCTACGACATGAAGCCGGAGATGAGTGCGCCGGAGGTGACGGTAGCGCTGGTAGATGCGATCAAAACGCAGAAATTTGACTTTATCACGCTGAACTTCGCGAACGGCGACATGGTAGGTCATACGGGCGTGTACGAAGCTATAGAGAAGGCGGTAAAGACGATCGACGAGTGCTCGCACAAGGTGATTGAGGCAGCGCTGGAGAACGGCTACGAGATCATCGTAATAGCCGACCACGGCAACTGCGACAACGCCATCAACCCGGACGGAACGCCCAATACGGCGCACTCGCTGAACCCCGTGCCGTTTGTGTATATCTCGAAGGATCACACGGACGCCAAAGTGGCGGACGGCATCCTAGCCGACGTAGCTCCGAGTATATGTCATATACTGGGTATTGCGCAGCCGGCAGAGATGACAGGCAAGAATTTGATAGAAAATTAAGCATTTTGTTGCAAAAAAGTAACATTTTGTTTGCAAATACGATTTTTTTTTCGTAATTTTGCACGCTGGAATAATAACACATCCGAATGAAAAGCACAAAGACACTGATTTTGCTCCTTTTGGGCATGCTCATAGCCTTTCCCCCTGCGGCTATGGCCAAGCGAAAAGTGAGGGATAGAAATAGGATCGTATGGACCGCGCGGCCGAGCAAGCAGACGGGTCTATTCACCAGCAAGAACTACTTTGTGTCACACGGTGTGAGTATTAATGCCAGTGCGATGTACTACTTCGGCGACGTGGATAACGAAGGCGTCGCATTCTCAGGGGGATTCAACAAGGAGAACATGAGTTATGGTGGAAGCCTGCAGTTTGCATATTTGCTACCTGCGGGCAACCACTGTAATATGCGATTCGGCCTGATGGGCGGTACGCTGAACGGCAACAACAAGGCCAAGTTTGACCTGCTGGACCCGCCTCGCGACGACTATCGTAAGTTCAAGTCGATACTGATCCAGCCCTCGGTGGGTGTGGAGTACTATCCGTTCAGCACGATAGGTCTGTATCTATACGGCGGTATATCCCTCTCGGCCAGCATCATTACGAACTATGAGTTCTACTACATGGCGCGCCACGAGGGCACGTCGGAGAAGACGAGAGAAATGCTGAGCGGTAGCACGGTAGGTTTTCTGCCGATGGTGCAGTTGGGTATAGGCTACAGCTGGGCACTGACGCCGGCCTGGACGCTCTCGGCTGAGATCATGCTTCAGGAGGGCGTGATCGACACCCACTACATGAACCTGGATGCATGGCCACTGGCCGCATCGCAGAACACGGCGGGCGTGGAACTGGGTAACAGCTTCGGTACGTACACCGACCGCTACGGCAAGGAGCATATCCACTGGAACGACGGATGGTTCCAGGTGGGCATCTCGGTAGCGTATCGCTGGCGCACCTGCGAGCACTGCCGCATCCTGAACTACCGTCACACAAAATAAAAAGAAAAAGCCGGATCTATTCCGGCTTTGTCGTATAATTTCGTCCGTACGACCGATAGGTGTCGTGCTCGATTTCCACAGTAGGTTCTTCCCAGGCGGAGAGAGGCGTGAGCTGCCACGCCAGGTACTTGATGCGCATGCCGCGATCGAGCCACTGGCGCTCGTAGTGGGTCTTGAGCGCACGGGCATCGGTGAGTATAGCCGTCTGCTCGGCCTCGGGGCTATAGAGGTCGTCGGTGTCGGCCACGACGGGATAGGGATTGAGCCGCAGCATCTCGCGCGTGTATGTATATAGGAAAGGGCTGTCGGTCTTGAGATGGATCAGTCCGCCGGGTCGTACGATACGCTGGTAGCGCTGCATGAACCAGGTGGAGGTCAGTCGCTTTGTAGCCTTCTTCATCTGCGGGTCGCAGAAGGTGATCCATATCTCATCCACTTCGTCGGGGGCGAAGAAGGCGGTGATGATCTCGATATTGGTGCGCAGGAAGGCCACGTTCTGCAGGCCGTCGAGGGTAGCCTCTTTGGCGCCGGCCCACATACGGGCGCCCTTGATATCGACGCCGATGAAGTTGCGGTCGGGGTACTTACGGGCCAGACCGACGGTATATTCGCCGCGTCCGCAGCCGAGTTCGAGCACGATAGGATGATCGTTATGGAAGAAGCGGTCGCGCCAATGGCCGGCCATAGGATGCTTCTGAAGGCTGACTTCTGAAGGCTGACGGCCTCCTAATTCGCGTGCGCCGCACTGGAAGACATTGGTGAATGTCTCCATCTCGGCAAACTTCTTGAGCTTATTCTTTCCCATACTTCAGCAGTTCAAAACCTACGTTTTCAATCCCACGCAGGGCAGTGTCGCGCATGCCGTGGGCGATGGAGATGGTATAGTAGCCGGTGTCGGGGAAGAGGCGTTCCTCCTGATAGAGCATGCTCATCTCGATGATACCGTTCTTGCCGCTTCCGAGCCACTCGCCACGATCGTTAGCCAGATAGAAGAGGAGCGTATCCTGCGGCATCTCTGTGCGGGCGGAGTCGGTGATAAAGAGCCATATATTCTGGTAAGGATAGGTCTCACGATGGTTGATATACATGCGGAGTTGATAGACGGCCGCCGTGTCGTCGATATGGAAGCGGAAGGAGTAGATACTATCGCGCTGCCAGGCTTGGTCGGCCACGGCGTGGAACTCGGAATAGACGGTGTTGCCGGTGCAGGAGGCCAGCAACACAAAGAAGAGCAATATAGAAAGCAATTTTCTCATAGTGCTTATCGTTCTCTGCGTCGGTCACGATTGGAACGACGATGATGGTTGTTATCGCGTTTTTTCCGATCGAATCGGGCGACATCGTCCTGTCCGACGACGTTGTGATAGCCCAGTTCCTCGGTCTTGGCGCCCGTTTTCTCCTGCAGGCTGTAGGGCTTCTCGCCGCGGCGGTTCATCTCGAGGATAGCCAGTGCGCGCGCCGCGGGAATGGTCTCAAGGTTAGCCGGCACATGTTCGTCGGTGGAATAGGTAACCAGCTCGGCCAGGGGGTCGGTGGAGAAGAGATAGAAGGTGCCATCCCGGGTCTCGAGCGGTACGTGACGCGGCGGCATCTTCTTCTGGGCCTCCTCATAGACGGGCACCTCGTAGTTGAGGCAGCACTTGAGTTTGGCGCACTGTCCGGCCAGTTTCTGGAGGTTGGGTGATATGTTCTGCAGTCGTGCAGCGCCGGTACCGACGGAGGAGAAATTGGTGATCCAGGTGGAGCAGCACAGTTCGCGTCCGCAGGGGCCCGTACCGCCGATACGTCCGGCTTCCTGGCGCGCACCGATCTGCTTCATCTCGACACGGATGCGGAAGGTCTCGGCATAGACCTTGATGAGTTGGCGGAAATCGACGCGTCCATCGGCAATATAATAGAAGATGGCCTTGGAGCCGTCGCCCTGGTACTCGACGTCGCCTATCTTCATCTCCAGGCCGAGCGATTTGGCCAGTTGGCGCGACTTGATCATCGTAGCCTGTTCGCGGCTATGTGCCTCGCGTGCACGCTCCAGGTCCTGGTCGGTAGCGAAGCGCAGGATATTGCGCACCTCGTAGCGGTCGGTATCGATATGATACTTCTTCATCTGGAGCTTTACGAGTTCGCCCGTGAGCACCACCTCGCCCAGGTCGTAACCGGGGTTGGCCTCAACGACCACGACGGAGCCCTTCTCGAGCGGCAGATGGTCGGCATTATGGAAATAGCCCTTGCGGGTATTCTTAAACTGCACTTCTACCAGATCGCTGAGGCGCGTATTGTCGGGCACGTCGCACAGCCAATCCGTCACCGGCAACATATGCGCCGAGTTGCGTCGCGATCCCCGAGAGGAAAGCGACGAAGCGTCGTTGCCGAGTGTAAACTTATCATTCATATTATTGTTTTTTCTTGATTAATACTATCATTTGCAGGCACAGGTCGAAGAAAATCATCTTGGCGTTGCCGTTCTGCTGGATCTGCTGTTCGGCCAGCGATAGTTGCTCCACGATAGCCTCTACGTTGCCCATGTTGATATAGGGGAAGAAGCGATCGGAGAAGGCGCGTTCGTCGGCCGTCTGGTAGTTGAGCTCGGGCGTCTGGAAGTTGCGGATGAAGTTCTCGCGCACCTGGCGCTGGGCATACTGGAGGAAGTTCTTCTGGCGCTCACGTCCCACCTTGCTGTCGGACATGTCGAGACTCCATTTACGAAGGTGCTGGAGCGAGTCGAACTTCTTCTGGCGATCCGTGATGACACCTACGGTATAGGCATCGCGCATGAGGGCGATGAAATCGGCAAGATAACGCTGTGTCTCATCCTGCTCGCGCGCCATCTGACGGGCGGCCAGGTAGCTTCCGTTGGCGATACGTGCCAAGTCGGCCGCAGATTGCTGATCCACGCCATCACGCACCAGCGCATCGGCTATATCCTGGTCGTCGAGACGCGGCACCATGACTTGCTGTACGCGCGATAGAATCGTGGTAAGCAACATCTCCGGGTGCTCAGAGACGAGCAGGAAGACGGTGCGCTCGGGCGGCTCCTCGAGCAACTTGAGCAACTTATTGGCGCAGACGGCATTCATCTTCTCCGGCTGCCAGATGATCATCACCTTGTAACCGTTGCCGAAGGACTTAAGGCTCAGCTTGCGCAGTATCTCGGAGCTCTCCTTCTCATATATCATGCCCTGCTTGGTCTCCACGCCGATGGTGCGGTACCAGTCCTCGATATCGAAATAGCCCGACTCGAGCAGCAGGGTGCGGAAATCGCCCACGAAATCGTCGCACACCTCGCCACGGTCGCCCTTGACGATGGGGAAGGCGAAGTGGAGGTCGGGATGCTGAAGCTTCTGGTACTGAATGCAGGTAGGACATGTGCCGCAGGCATCCAGGGGGGTACGATGTTCGCAGTTGAGGTACTGGGCATAGGCCACCGCCAGCTGCAGTTTGCCGACGCCTTTCGGGCCGGTGAGCAACTGGGCATGGGGGATACGTCCCTCCTGGACGGAGAGACACAGCTGTCGCTTGACAGACTCCTGGCCTATGATGTCACGGAAGAGCACGTTGGTCGTTAGTCGTTGGTCGTTGGACAGTTTTTAGCCTTTCAGTTCTTTGCGCAGTGCGTCCACCATCTCTTGATACTCGGCATCGGAGAGATAGACCTTACCGGGATTCATCTGGAACGTGCCGCCGTAGTCGGGCCCGTCCACATACTTGGGCGCCAAGTGGAAATGGAGGTGCGAGAGCTTGTCGGAGTAAGCACCGTAGTTGATTTTCTCCGGATGGAAGAGGCGCTGCATAGCACGCGTGACGTCGGCCACGTCGGCCATGAAGAGGTTGCGCTCTTCGTCAGAGAGTTCGTTGAGGTCGTTGACGTGGTGGTCGTAGGCCACGAGGCAACGGCCATGGTATGTCTGCTCCTTAAATAGGAACGCGCGCGACACGCGCATGTGCGCGATCTCGATCATGAGCGAATGGAGCGTCTCGTTATTCTGGCAATAGAGACAGTTTTTAGGATCGGAATGCATAATATTTTTGGGGTTTATTAGTTGATTAGTTTATTGGTTGATTAGTTTATTGGTTGATTGGTTGATTAGTTTATTGGTTGATTGGTTGATTAGTTGATTGGTTGATTGGTTGATTAGTTTATGAGTTTATTTTTGGATGCCGGCTTCTACGGCCTGGCGGACGGCTTCGATGGCCTCGTTGGGGTCGGCATATTGACGGAGGTCGATCGGCGCGCCTACGTGCATATGGACAGGATGGCGGCGTACGACCCATGCGCCCTTGGGCATCACATCGTAGCAACCGCTGAGCGATATGGGTATGACAGGCAGGGAGAGGTCGAGCGCAATCTGGAAGGCGCCACGCTTGAAGCGGCCGAGCGAGCCGTCCTTGGTGCGCGTTCCCTCGGGGAAGATGACGGTGCATACACCATTGACCAACTGCTTCTCTATCAGTTGGATACTCTCCATGGATGCGCGTGCGTTCTTACGCTCAACGAAGATATGTCCGGCGGCCTTGCAGGCTATGCCGACGAAGGGTACGCGACGCAGTTCGGCCTTCATGAGCCACTTGAAGATGACGGGCAGCCAGCCGTAGATGACCCATACGTCGTACATCGACTGATGGTTGCTCACGAAGACGTAGGACTGACCGGGCTTGATATTCTCGAGTCCGGAGACCGACACGGGCAGGAACATGAGTCGGCACATGCTGCGCGACCAGAACTGCTGCTCGCGGTGCACGAACTCGGCATTGCGCCAGGGATAGCATACGATGGTGAACACAGCCGTGAAGATGGTCAGCAGGACGGCTATCGGCCAGGCTATCAGATATTGATACAGTGCAAAAAGGACTTGTAACATACGCGGGTGCGGGGGATTATATGGTATTATACTTCTGCATAAAGCCGCGATAGAGGGCGCATATACGGCGTATCTCGTCCCATGTCTCTTCGGAGAGCTTGGTACCCACTATCTCGACGACGCGTCCGGCCGCTATGGTACCTATCTCGCCGCAGCGGCGCAGGTCGAAGCCGTCGCTGAGCGCGAGCAGGAAACCTCCGGCATAGAGGTCGCCGGCACCGGTAGAGTCGGTGCAGGAGGTGGTGATGGCGCCGATATGGTAGCGCGTATTGCCCTGCTGGACGTAGGAACCGCGCTTGCCGACCTTGACGACGGCTATGTCGCACTGTTCGGCAATCTTCTGGACCGCCTCCTCGGGATTGAGGTGGGTATAGGCGAACGACTCGTCTTCGTTAGCAAAGACGATATCGACGTATTTCTTGATCAACTCCTTGAGGAAGAGGTGGTTCTCGTTGACGACGTTGTAGGAGGCCAGATCGAGCGACACCATGCATCCGGACTCCTTAGCGAGGCGGATTGCTTTCTCGATGAGCTCGTTGTTCTGCACCAGGTAGCCCTCGATATGGAAGATATCGTAGCCCTTGAAGGCTTCCTTCTCGATATCGTCGGCCGAGAGTTCGGAAGCGGCGCCCAGATAGGTAGCAAAGGTACGTTCGCCATCGGGGGTGATGAGCACGATAGAGCAGCCTGACATTTCGAGGGTGGAGGTGAGCAGGATAGGCTTCACGCCGTTCTTGATCATATCCTCGCGATAGAAATCGCCCACTTCGTCGTTACCGATCTTGCCCAAAAAAGCTGCTTTTCCACCCAGCGCTGCGATGCAGTTGATGGCGTTGGAGGCAGAGCCGCCGGCTACGAGTCGCTTGCGCACCGATGCGAAACGCATCTGGATCTGCTCCATCTGCTCCATGGAGATGAGGTTCATACTACCTTTCGGGAACCCCAGTTCACGCAAATCGTCTTCGCTAACTTGGAGCAACATGTCGGTCAGTGCATTACCAATTCCTAAGATCTTTTTCATCATTTTTTAGGTTTTTTTGCCAAAAAACAGTGATTTTTGTAAAATTTTTTGCAAAGATACGCATTTTTTTTCAAAAAAACTTGCATATATAAAAAAAAAGCAGTACTTTTGCACCCGCTTTCGGAAATGAAAGTAGTGAGAACTGAAAAAACTTACTTGCTTCCTTAGCTCAGTCGGTTAGAGCATCTGACTGTTAATCAGGGGGTCCTAGGTTCAAGTCCTAGAGGGAGCGCGAGGGGTGGCGACTGAAAAGTTGCCACTCTCTTTTTTTTCTCTTTTTTAAAAAAATTTCGCGCGCGCTTGCATATATGAAAAAAAAGTTGTAATTTTGCGCAATTTTATGAATATTGCATCATTTTGGCCCGTTTTTAGGTCTAAAATGGGCAAAAAACAGTAGTAACAAATAAAAATAATAAAAAATATGGGATTTTTTTCGTTTACACAAGAGATTGCCATCGACCTGGGTACGGCGAACACCATCATCATGTGTAATGATCAGGTGGTAATAGACGAGCCTTCGGTAGTGGCCATCAACACGGAGAACAAAATGGTAGCCGTGGGTCGCAAGGCACAACAGATGATTGGCAAGGGCGGTTCGATGATTCGCACGATTCGTCCGCTGAAGGACGGTGTGATTGCCGACTTCTATGCTTGCGAGATGATGATTCGCGGTCTGATCCGCATGATACCGAAGCAGAATCGCTGGTTCACGCCGAGCATTCGCATGGTGGTATGTATTCCGTCGGGTAGTACCGAGGTGGAGATACGTGCCGTACGCGACAGTTCGGAGCATGCCGGCGGACGTGATATCTACATGATCTACGAGCCGATGGCTGCCGCTATCGGTATCGGTATTGACGTAGAGAGTCCGGAGGGCTGCATGATCGTGGACATAGGTGGTGGTACGACGGAGATTGCCGTGATCTCGCTGGGCGGCATCGTGAGCAACAAGTCGATCAAGACGGCCGGTGATGACCTGAACCAGGACATCATTGAGTACATGGGTCGTATGCACAACCTGCGTATCGACGAGCCTACGGCTGAGCGCATCAAGATCCAGGTAGGTTCGGCGCTGCCCGAGCTGGAGGATGCTCCGGAGGACTTCATCGTAGTAGGTCCGAACAAGGTGACGGCGCTGCCGATGCAGGTGCCGGTAAGCTATCAGGAGATCGCCCACTGTCTGGAGAAGAGCATCGTGAAGATCGAGCAGGCTATTCTGCAGGCGCTGGAGGCTACTCCGTCGGAGCTCTATGCCGACATCGTACGTCGCGGAATATACCTGGCCGGTGGTGGTGCACTGCTGCACGGACTGGCAAAGCGTCTGACCGACAAGATCACCATTCCGTTCCACGTAGCAGAAGATCCGCTCCATGCCGTAGCACGCGGTACGGGCGTAGCGCTGAAGAACGTCAACAACTTCGGATTCCTGCTCCGATAAACCGATAAATCGGATCGGCTATGCAAAATCTGCTCAAATTCATACAACGGTACAGCAACTTCCTGGTGTTTATCATCCTGGAAGTGTTTGCCGTGTTGTTGATAGTGCAGAACACGGCCTATCCGAAGAGCACCGTACTCTCCACCTGTAACAGCTACGTAGCGTGGCATTACGAGTTGGAGAATACGATAGTCAGCTATTTCCGGCTGAAAGAAGACAACGAGCAGCTGCAACAGGAGAACACCATGCTCCGCAACCAGTTGGTGCTCTATGCCAACGAGCGTGAGCGACTGAAGGAGCAGGTGACCTACCGCTATGCCAACCAGCAGCACCACTTCATTCCCGCCAAGATCATCCAGATGAACATAGGCGGCATGAAGAACTACATGACCATCAACAAGGGCGAGCGTGACGGCATCGCCGAGGGCATGGGCGTGCTGGGCCCGAGAGGCGTAGTGGGCGTGGTGAGCACCGTAGGGCATCAGTTCTCGATCATCATCCCGATCACGACCACATCGGGTTTCTGCGTGAGCTGCCGTATGCAGAAAAACAGCAAGATAGGTACGCTCAAGTGGGACGGACGGGATGAGAGCCATGCCATACTGTCGGACATCGAGTCGCACGTGGATGTGCAGCAGGGCGACATCATCCTGACGAGCGGACTGAGCGAGACCTTCCCGGGCGATATACCGGTGGGCGTTGTGGAGTCGGCCGAGGTAAAAGACGGTGACGCGGCGTGGACCATACGCGTGAAACTATACACTGAGTTCAACAAGCTGAGCTATGTGCAAGTGATTGATAATGACATAGCCAGCAAAGAATTAGAGCAACTGAGAAGTGAAATGGATTAAGCAAGTCATACGGTTCTTCCTGATCCTGCTACTACAGGTGATGCTGATCAATAACCTGCAACTGGGTGGATACTGCCATCCGTACCTGTATGTGGTATGTCTGCTGGTGATGCCGCTCACCCTACCCCGCTGGGTGGACCTGGTGATCGGTGCACTGGTAGGACTGACGCTGGATGCGTTCTGCAACAGCGCCGGTGTGCATATGGCGGCCTGTACGATGCTCATGCTGATCCGACCCTACCTGATAGAACGCATGGTGGTAGATAGCGAGCGACTGACCGACGAGATCAACGTGAGCTCGATAGGCATGTCCACCTTCAGCATCTACGCTGCCATACTCATAGCCAGTCATCATGCGCTGGTATTCCTGCTGACCAACTGGTTCAGCTCCATCCTATTCACCCTGCTGCAGACAGCAGTGAGTGCGGTGATCACGTACGGACTGGTTCTGGGATACGAATTTATTCGCAAGAAATGATAAACGATAACTTCTATAAGCGCCAATACGTCATAAGCGGGATGGCTATCTTTGTAGTCGTCGCGTATATTGTGCTGCTTTTCAACATGCAAGTTATCGAAACTTCCAGCGGGTCGGTAGATGGCAACGCCATCATCAAGCAGACGATTTATCCCGCCCGCGGACTCATATACGACCGTAACGACTCGCTGCTGGTATATAACCAGCCTATCTACGAGGTGATGATGACCATGAACGAGATGTCGAAAGACTTCGACACCTTGGCGTTCTGTCACCTACTGCGAATCGACAAGCAGATGTTTGACCAGCGTATCGAGGACCTGCACGACACCCGCAAGAATCCAGGCTGGTCCACCTGGACGCAACAGGTATTCATGAGTCAGCTCAAGAAAGAAGATGTCGCCCAACTGCAAGAGGAACTGTATAAGTTTCGCGGCGTAGAGATACGCAACCGTACGATACGCAACTACAACTGCACCGAGGCGGCGCATATACTGGGCAGCATCGGCGAGGTGAACTGGGACGACATCAAGGCCGATGACTACTACAAGATGGGTGACTACTCGGGCCGAGACGGCATCGAGCGCACCTACGAGCGCGAACTGCGCGGCGAGAAGGGCGTACGTAAGTTGCTGCGCGACTCGAGAGGTCGCATCAAGGGGCACTACAAAGACGGCGAAGAGGACATACCGGCCAAGGCCGGAGCGGACATGCAGCTGACCATCGATATCCGCCTGCAGCAGATAGCCGAGCAGCTGCTACACGGCAAGATAGGCAGCATTGTAGCTATCGAACCCAGTACGGGCGAGGTATTGGCCCTAGCCTCCTCCCCTACGTGGCAGCCGCAGATGATGATCGGCAAGGAGCGCTCGAAGAACTACCTGAAACTGCTGCACGACAAGAGCCGTCCGCTCTTCAACCGTGCTACGCAAGCCACGTATCCTCCGGGATCGACCTTCAAGACCATCCAGGCGCTGGTATGTCTGGACGATCACGTCATCACGCCCAATACGCAGTATGCCTGCAGCGGTCAGGCCAGCCAACCGATCAAATGTACCCACTCACACGGTAGTCCGGTGACGCTACTGAACGGTATAGAGCAGAGCTGCAACCCCTATTTCTGGAACGCCTTTCGCGACTACCTGCAGAAGGGCAATAACGGAAGCAAGAACAGCAAAGAGCTGCACGAGCGCTATAATCAGTGGCGCGACCGCGTGATGGCTTTCGGTCTGGGACACCGATTCGAGGACTCGGACATTACGCCGCAGAAAGGCGGCAACATCCCGTCGGAGGATTTCTACAACCGCATGTACGGAGAGCGCGGCTGGAAAGCGCTGACTATCAAGTCGCTGAGTATCGGTCAGGGTGAGATACTGGTCACCCCGCTGCAGATGGCCAACCAGACGGCTACCATTGCCAACGGAGGCTACTACATCACGCCCCACCTGAACCGCAACGACTCGATGAAGACGCATATCCATCAGACCGGCATCGACCGCCGCTATTTCGACTTCGTACGCGAGGGCATGGCACGCGTGATGACCAATGGTACAGGACGTCGCTACTCGATCAACGACGTAGAGATATGCGGCAAGACCGGTACGGCACAGAACAGCCACGGCAGAGACCACTCGATCTTCATCGGTTTTGCGCCGAAGGACGATCCCAAGATAGCTATCGCCGTGGTGGTAGAGAATGCCGGCTACGGCGCTACATGGGCTGTGCCTATCGCGACACTCGTGATGGAATACTACCTGAAGGGAGAGATAGAACATACCGACCTCTTCCAACGAATGACCACATCAAGCACGACAACACTCAATGCAAAGAAGGACTAAACTGATAAACAATATCGACTGGTGGACCATCCTGCTCTACTTGGGTCTGTGCATCTTCGGCTGGATAAACATATCCGGCGCAAGTTACTCGTACGACCACCCGTCGCTCATCGACTTCTCTACCGTAGCCGGTAAGCAGCTGATTTGGTTGGGCGGCGCGCTGCTGCTGGGCGGTATCATCCTGCTGCTGGATCATAAGATCTACGACACGGCCGCCTATTTTGCCTATGCAGCCGTGCTGGTACTGCTGATTATCACACGTTTCTTCCCGCCTGTGAAGGGTTCGTACAGCTGGATATCATTCAGTTCGTCGTTCCGACTACAGCCGGCCGAGTTTGCCAAGCTAACCACAGCGCTGGCGCTGGCTAAATTCATGGGACAGTACGATTACAGGTTACGCTCGTGGCGCGACCTCGTCAAGCCGCTCATTATCTTAGGCATACCGGCCATGATTATCATGGTGTGGGAGAACGAGACAGGTTCGGCGCTGGTGTTTGCCGCCTTCATGCTGGTATTCTACCGTCAGGGCATGAGCGGCTACGTGCTGCTATGCGGTATAGCGGCGGTTGCCCTGTTTATCCTGGCTGTCAAATATAGCGACGTGCCGATACCGATAGGTACCGGCACAGTGGGCATGCTGTCGTGCATGCTCCTGCTGCTGGCTACGGGCATATTCTTTGTGCTGCAGGAGAACCGCTACCGCATGGAGAAATGGATCATCACGGGCTCTGTAGCGGGCCTATACGGCCTCTGTCTGCTCATCAATATATGGGTGCCGGTCAACTTCAACTGGGTGAGCCTCGCGATCGTGGTGCTGCTGGCTATCTACCTGATTGCAGCCAACCTATACAAGCGCAACCCGGTGCTGGTCATGGTAGGCGTTTTTATGCTGCTCAGCGTAGCCTATACCAACGGATGTAACTATATCTTCCATCACGTACTACGCGACCACCAGCGCAGCCGTATCGAGCTGATTCTCGGTATGCGCGACGATCCGCACGGCGTGGGTTATAACGTCAACCAGGCCCAGATAGCCATCACCACAGGACGCTTCTGGGGCAAGGGTTGGCATCAGGGTACACAGACCCAGATGAAGTTCGTTCCGGAACAGGCTACCGACTTTATTTTCAGCACGGTAGGCGAGGAATGGGGCTTTGTAGGCACGGCCGGCGTACTGGTCTTCTACCTGATATTCATTCTCCGACTGATACATATCGCCGAGCGACAAAAAGACAACTTTGCACGTATCTACGGCTACTCGGTAGCCTCTATCTTCCTACTCCACCTGACGATCAACATCGGTATGGTGCTGGGCGTGCTGCCCGTGATCGGTATCCCGCTGCCGTTCTTCTCCTATGGAGGTAGTTCGCTGTGGGGCTTCACGATGTTGCTCTTCATCCTGCTCCGACTGGATGCAGCGGGAGCGGAACAGATGCGTTGATATGTTCAGAACCAAGCCCAAAGGAATGCATGAAGAAAAGCGAATTTGAATACGACGTCATCGTAGTAGGAGCCGGACATGCCGGTTGCGAAGCTGCCCACGCAGCTGCACGTCTGGGTAGCCGGACGCTGCTGATCACGATGAATATGAATACGATCGGCCAGATGAGTTGCAATCCGGCCGTAGGAGGCATAGCCAAGGGACAGATAGTCAGGGAGATAGATGCGCTTGGAGGTAAGATGGGTGAGGTAACGGACCGCACAGCCATCCAGTTTCGCATGCTCAATCGCAGCAAGGGACCGGCTATGTGGAGTCCGCGCAGCCAGAGCGACCGGAAACGCTTCATTGAGCAATGGGTAGAGACGCTCACCGGTACGGATAATCTGCATATATGGCAAGACACGGTATGCGAACTCATCCTAAGAGACGGCGCCGTATGCGGCGTCAGGACCATGCTGGGTATCGAGATGAGCGCGAGGGCAGTGGTGCTGACCAACGGTACGTTCCTAAATGGACTGATGCACGTAGGCCCAACGCAAGTGCAGGGAGGTCGCACAGCCGAACCCGCCTCGTACGGGCTGACCGAGCAGCTACGATCGCTTGGGTTCCGCACCGACCGGATGAAGACGGGTACGCCGGCACGTATAGATCGAAGAAGTATCGATTTCAACGCACTTCAGGAGCAACCGGGCGATCCGGACTGGCATCATTTCTCGTACTTGCCGGAGGCTACTCGGCGACTGAAGCAGATGTCGTGCTGGATCACGTATACCAACGAGCGTACGCACGAGACGCTACGCGGCGGGCTAAAAGATTCGCCCCTTTTCAACGGACAAATCCAGAGTATCGGTCCGCGCTACTGTCCATCGATCGAGACCAAGATCGTTACCTTTGCCGACAAACCCGCCCATCAGCTCTTCCTGGAGCCGGAGGGCGTAGATAGCAACGAGTACTACGTCAACGGCTTCTCGTCCTCGCTACCATGGCAGGTGCAACTGGACGGACTACGTACCGTGTCCGGCCTGGAGCACGTCGTTATGTACCGCCCGGGATACGCTATAGAGTACGATTTCTTCGACCCTACGCAGCTTCATCACACGCTGGAGACACGTCTCGTAAAGCATCTCTTCTTTGCCGGTCAGATCAACGGTACGACCGGTTATGAGGAAGCCGCCGGACAGGGACTGGTAGCCGGCATCAATGCGCACCAGGCCGTACACGATCTGCCTGCCTTCACGATGGGACGCGACGAGAGCTATATAGGCGTACTGATCGACGACCTGATATGCAAGGGCGTGGACGAGCCCTACCGTATGTTCACCTCGCGTGCCGAGCATCGTATCCTGCTGCGTCAGGACAATGCCGACCAGCGACTGACGCCACGTGCCATCGAGCTCGGCATGGCCGATAGCCACCGCCGCGAGGTATTTGCCGAGAAGCAAGCGGCTATCGCACGGATAGAGGCCTATCTGAACGAAACACTTATAAAATCGGCTGATATCTCCGCATGGCTGGAACAGCAAGGTACAGGCGGACTGCAGCATAGCGTACGGCTACGCGAACTCGTCACCCGTCCGCAAATCACGATCCAGGCCTTGGCCACGGCCGTTCCCGGACTGCAAACCCTACTCGACGAGATAAATAACGAAGAGGCCATCGAGGAGACCGAGATACAGATCAAGTACGAGGGCTATATCTTGCGTGAGCGGCAAGCCGCCGAGAAATTGCAACGACTCGACCGCATCCCGCTGCCGGAGAACTACGACTACAACCAATTGCAATCCCTCTCTACCGAGGCTCGTCAGAAACTAAACCGCATCCAGCCACGCACGATCAGCCAGGCCAGCCGCATACCGGGCGTAAGTCCTAACGACGTGAGCGTATTGCTGGTGATGATGGGGAGATAGCGAGACTGGTCGTTTGTCGTTGGTCGTTGGTAGTTTGATTTTTTTGTTTGCAAAGCAAACAAAGTTGAATTGTTCCACGTGAAACAAAGGAATAGTCGAACGACAAAAATTGAAAGTCGAAAGAACTAAAAAAACAACATAGATATGACAGCAGAAGAAGTAAAAAAAGCGATTCGCAATGTGCCTGATTTTCCTATACCGGGCATACAGTTCAAAGACATAACGACAGCGCTAGCCCGTCCGGAGTGTCTTAAGTGGATGCGTGACGAGATTGTGCGTCGGTACAAAGACTTGGGCATTACACAGGTAGTAGGTATTGAGTCACGCGGATTCATACTGGCACCGGCTATAGCTATGGAGATTGGTGCAGGATTTGTACCTATCCGCAAGCATAACAAGTTGCCGGCAGAGAAGGTTTCCGTAACGTATGCTAAGGAATATGGCGACGACACGATACAGATTCATAAGGATGCGCTCGATACGGATGATGTGGTGCTGATTCACGACGACATACTGGCTACGGGCGGATCGATGGAGGCGGCTATCAATCTGGTAAAGAAATTAGGCGTTAAGAAGATATACGTCAACTGCATCATCGAGTTGGACGGCCTGAACGGTCGCAAATACCTGGAGGGAAAAGCAGACGACCTGGATTGCCTATTCAGCATCGAAGTAGATGAGTAAAGGCTAATGGCTAAGGGCGAAGGGCGAATGATGAAAGGAGTGAGTGAACATATCGCTCAATTACTACGGCGCATACCTGAGAAACCGGGTGTGTACCAGCATCTGGACGCTGAGGGTACTATCATATACGTTGGTAAGGCGAAAAACCTGAGAAGACGCGTGAATAGTTACTTTCAGAAGGATCAGCCATCATCCAAGACCAGGCAACTAGTAGCCAATATAGCGGATATACGGTATGTGGTAGTAGAGTCGGAACAAGATGCCTTTCTGCTGGAGAACAACTTGATCAAGCAATACCAACCGCGCTATAATATCCTGCTGAAGGACGGAAAATCGTATCCCAGTATATGTATTACGCGAGAAGAGTTTCCAAGGATATTCAAGACTCGCACTATTCAAAAGGGTCTTGGAGAGTACTACGGACCCTATAGCTTCGGGAATACGGTAGATATGGCGCTGGAGCTGATACATCAGCTGTTTCCCATACGGACGTGCACAATGCATATTACGTCCGATGAAATCGGGAAAAAGAAGCATAAAGTATGCCTGAAATACCATATTAAGCGCTGCTGCGGCGTATGCGAGGGCTACGGACGAGAGGAATATAGAGGATGGATTGAGGCTGCAAGAAAGATCATCAAGGGTGATGCGCATGAAATCGTGCAGCAAATGGAAAGGGAGATGCTAAGTCTTGCGCAGCAGATGCGGTATGAGGAAGCCGGGGAGATGAAACGGAAACTGGAACTGCTTCATCAGTTCTGCAGCAAGACGATTATCACGAATTCATCGGTAACCGACCTGGATGTATTTGGTTACGACGAGCAGGATCAAAATATCTATATAGCCATGCTGCATGTGCATAACGGAAGTATCGTGCAGGGGCAGACTGTGGAGTACCGCCGTCAACTGGATGAGACGCGTGAGCAGATGCTAGCTACCGGAATGTACGAACTAAGACAGCAACTGCAAAGCACGACGCGGGATGTACTGGTGCCGTTTATGCCCGATGGATTCGACGAAACCTTGCGGATTCATATCGGCGTAACGGGCGAACGGAAGCAACTTCTGGAGTTGGCGCAGCGCAACGTAGCGCAATATAAGCGGGATCGATTGCAGCAAGCCGATAAACTGAACCCTGATCAACGTGCTACGCGCATTTTGAGTGAACTGAAAGACATGCTGCATTTGCCGAAAATGCCCGATTGGATCGACAGTTTTGACAACTCGCACATCCAGGGAAAAGAGGCTGTAGCGGGTTGCGTGGTGTTCCGGAGAGGTAAGGCGAAGAAAAGTGAGTACAAACGCTTTATAATTCACGATTTCACCGGCTCTGACGACTATGCGAGCATGCGTGAGGTGGTAAGGAGACGCTATGCGCACCTGATAGAGGACGGACAGGGGCTACCGGATTTGATCATTGCAGACGGTGGTATCGGACAAATGGAGGCTATCCGAGAGGTGGTGGAGAACCAATTGGGACTGAAGATACCGATAGCGGGACTGAAGAAAAACGACAAGCACCGCACCCAGACCCTGCTCTATGGTTTTCCGCCGAGCGAGATCGGGATGCCAATCACGAGCGATGTGTTCCGACTGATGGTGCAGATCCAGGATGAGGTGCATCGATTTGCCATCACGTATCACAAATCGCGCCGCAGCAAGTCACAGACAAGTAGTCAACTGGATGATTTACAGGGAGTTGGTGCTGTTACGAAACAAAAAATACTGCTTCATTTCGGTTCTATCCAGCGCGCTAGAAGCGCAGGGATAGAGGAATGGCAGAATTTGCTCGGAACTAAAAGAGGTTCAGCCGTTTACGAGCAATTATTGCATCAAATAACGCGCTGAGAATCGCATAAAATCGATGAACATGAGTACTTATACAATAAAAAAAGCAAAAGTTGAAGGGCTAAAGGCGAACGAAGAGCGTCTGTTGTTGCTCAACGAGCATGGAGAGGAAGTCAGTGCGTTGGAAATTCTGAAAGCATGCGAACCGCATCGGGTGTTTGCCTTCGACGGACAGATGGGGGCAGGCAAGACGACGTTCATTCGTCAGCTATGTGAGGAGATGGGCACGGAGGACGTGGTGAACAGTCCGACGTTTGCTATCGTGAATGTGTATGACGTGGAGCGTCCGTACCAGGGTGAGGTATATCACTTTGATTGTTATCGACTGAAGGACATCGGCGAGGCGATGGACTTTGGTGCCGAGGACTACTTGTATTCAGGCAACTACTGCTTTGTCGAGTGGCCGGACATCCTCTCCCCTATCCTACCCGAGGACACTATATGGATTCATATCACACCACTACCGAACGGTGACCGTCAACTGGTTTGCGACGACTCTATTGAATAGAAGATCGGCTGCGCTCAAAGTAGAAAGATCGGCTGCGCTCAAAGTAGAAAGAACGCTGCGCTCAAAGACAAAAGCTATTTCGCTATCGAAACGATAAACAGAGAAAAACGATATAAATACCCTATTCTTACCGGAAAAACGCCGGAACGTTTGCATATGTCAAACTTTTGTCGTATCTTTGCACTCGAAAGTTGTGAAAAAGTATTCATACAACAATTAATATAAGTAACGTATTTGAGAAATGAAAGACATTTTTGATTTATCAGGTCGCGTAGCGTTGGTAACCGGTTGTTCGGGCGGCCTGGGAGTGCAGATGGCCAAAGCGATGGCCGCTCGTGGGGCGAACTTAGTAATCATAGCTCGTCGTTACGAGAAATTAGTAGAAGTACAGAAAGCCATCGAGGCTGAATATGGCGTCAAGGTGCTGCCGCTCCAATGTGACATTACCTCTACGGAAGCCGTGGATGCTATGGTGGATGAGGCGGTAAAGCAGATGGGACGTATTGACATCGTGGTCAATAACGCCGGAACAGGAGCTGTAGCTCCCGCAGAGGATATTTCCGATGCGCAGTTTGAGAACGAGATGCAGATCGACCTGTTTGGTACGTTCCGTGTAGCACGCGCCGTAGCCAAGAAATCGATGATCCCGAATAAGTACGGTCGCGTCATCAATATCGCGTCTATGTATGGTCTTGTGGGCAATAAGGTTGCGCCCGCTTCGCCTTATCATGCCGCAAAAGGCGGCGTTGTCAATCTGACACGCGCTTTGGCGGCTGAATGGGGCAAATACGGTATTACGGTGAATACCATTTGTCCGGGTTATTTCATTACCCCGCTGACCAAAGAGACCCTCGAATCCGAGTATTTCGCCACCTATGCCAAGACCGTCATTCCGATGGAGCGCTATGGTCATGAGGGCGAACTCGATAGCGCCGTCGTCTTCCTGGCGTCCGACGCTTCTACTTATGTCACAGGCGTAGCACTGCCGGTAGATGGAGGTTATACATGCGTATAACGTATATCATTGACTTGGGAGGTGTGCTCATCCAGCTGGATGTGCAGCGCTGTTTTCTGGCCTTTGAGAGACTCATGGGCGAGGACAACATGCGTGCCATCCTGGGCATGGATAGCCGTGGCGAAGGCGTGAAAGCCGTCAGCGTCGCTTCCAAGCAACTCATGGCTGATTTTGAGCGAGGAATGATCTCACCAGAGACGTTCCTCACTCAAGTTCAGGGCTACTGCCATCCTGGGACAACAAAAGACGATATCCTGGAGGCATGGATGTCCATGCTGGATGAACTGCCTAAGGAACGGTTGAAGTTCGTGGATTCGCTTCGTGCTAAAGGACATCCGGTCTATCTCTTGTCCAATGGCAACGACCTGCACTTCGATTTTATCAATCGCCGGTATGGTTTGGATAAGCATTTTGACGGCTTCTTCCTGTCGCAAAAGATGCACATGGCGAAGCCTGAACCACAAATCTTTGAGGCGGTACAAAAGGCTATCGGCCATCCCGAATCCGTCATTTTTATTGACGACATTCCGGCAAATCGTCTGGCAGCCGAACAAACCGTCCACTGGCAAACCTTTGAGAGCATCGATGCCTTGCAACAGAATCAAGAGTGACTAGGCATCTAGCACTAAATTCGCCAACATTTTTGTACATAAAATGCTATAGCTCATGGACATTTTTCTTCTTATCGTAGCCTTTGTAATGATGCTGATAGGTATTATCGGATGTATCGTTCCCGGGCTTCCGGGCGTGCCGATCGCCTATGTCGGTCTATGGATTGCTCAAGCTACCGGATGTATTGATTTCTCATGGCAGTTTTTGCTTATATGGGGTCTTGTGACGATTGTTATTTCGGTGCTTGATTATGTTGTTCCGGCCTGGGGCACGAAGCAGTTTGGCGGAACCCAATGGGGCGTATGGGGCTCTACGATAGGCATTTTTGTCGGGCTTTTCTTTGGGGCATTGGGTGTTATCTTAGGTCCGCTGGTTGGGGCTATCATCGGCGAATTATTAGCCGGTAAACAGCTCAACGAAGCCCTCAAAGCAGGCTGGGGTAGTTTCATCGGTATCCTCTTTGGCACGCTCCTGAAACTTATCGCCTGCGGCCTCATGACCGTCGCCCTAATCCAGGCTATCTGGTAATTTTCGTCCATTTTCCTAATTATAAAAGACACAAGGCGAAAGAAAGTTTACAACAAAAAAACTAAAGCGGACTAATTTGTGGCAGATAAATTTGCAGGAATTCAGAATTTTTTGTAATTTTGCACGCAAAATTAGTTAGACAGGCATGATAGAGGTTCAAGACATACATAAATCGTTCGGCGAACTAGAGGTGCTAAAGGGGGTGAATCTGCGCGTAGAGGAGGGCGAGATAGTCGCTATCGTAGGTAAGTCGGGCGCAGGCAAGACTACCCTACTCCAGATCATCGGTACGCTTGATCGCCCGAACCAAGGACAGGTAGTGATCGACGGTACAGATGTGTTCTTGCTGGATGAGAAAGCGCTGGCGCAGTGGCGCAACCGGCATATCGGTTTTATCTTTCAGTTCCACCAGTTGTTACCGGAATTTACAGCCCTGGAGAACGTGATGATACCGGGCATGATAGCCGGAGAAAAGCAGGCTGAATTGCGCGAGCGTGCAAAGAAACTGCTCTGCGAACTGGGACTGGCCGAGCGCCTGGATCATAAGCCCAACCAGCTGTCGGGCGGCGAGAAACAGCGCGTAGCAGCTGCACGGGCACTCATGATGTCACCCAAGGTCATACTGGCCGACGAACCATCCGGTAGCCTGGACGAACAGAATAAACAAGAGCTGCACCGCCTGCTGCAACACCTGCGCGACCAGTACCGCCAGACCATCATCATCGTGACCCACGACAAGGAACTGGCTGCTATTGCCGACCGAGTGCTGGAGATACGAGACGGACGGATGGCGTAAAGGTTAATGGGTTACGGGTTATAGGTTATAGGTTATAGGTTACGGGTTATAGGTCATGAGAAATTTTAAGATATATATATTAGTGCTGGTGGCGCTGGGCATGATGGCGTGCCAGACGAAGCGGGATGTGTTTGCGGGGGCAGAGATGACGCCGCAAGAGGTAAAGATCGTGCGCTTCGACAGCGCCTTTGTGGGTGTAGATACCGGACGGCTGCAGGAGTCGGTTGCCCTACTCTACCGCAGTTATCCTAACTTCATGCCCTACTTCGTGAGCGAACTGCTGGGGCTGGAGAATGCGGACAGCCTGGTCAGCGTACTACCGGCTTTTCTAAGCGATACGACGCTGGGTATACAACGTATGATACAGGACGAGCAAACCCAATTTGCCGACATCAGCAGCATTCAACGCGAACTGAACGAGGCCTTCACCCGCCTGAAATACCTATATCCGGACATGACCGTACCGGAGGTGTATCTTTACGTGTCGGGCTTTGTATCGCCGATCTATTTCCCCAACGAGGAGATCATCGGCATCGGCGCGGATATGTACCTGGGGTCGGACTACCCCGCCTACGCGCAACTGGTATATGACTACCAGAAGCAGACGATGCGCAAGGAGTGCATGGTAGGCGATGCGGTGAGCGCGTACCTATTTCGCAAGATGCCGTTCAACGGTAAGCAAAACCGTCTGCTGGATCAGATGATCTACCACGGCAAGATTATGTACCTGCTGGACCAACTACTGCCCGAGGAAGAAGAGGACCAGATCATCGGTTACAGCCGCGAACAATGGGAGTGGTGCGAGGACCATGAGGGCGCTATATGGCGCAGGATCATGGACAAGCGCGACCTATTCCAGACCGACCAGATGGTGCTGACCTCGTACATGAACGACGGTCCGTTCACCTCGGAGGTGTCGCAAGACTCGCCGGGACGTCTGGGTACGTGGGTAGGATGGCGTATCGTAGAGAGCTATATGAATAGTAATGAGCAGGTGTCGATCCAGCAGTTGCTGGACAACGAGGATGCCCAAAACATACTGGAAAACAGCAAATACAGGCCATGAACAGAGAGGACTTTCCGATATTAAGCCAGACGGTACACAAGCAGCCCTTGGTGTACCTGGATAACGCGGCTACCAGCCAGAAGCCGCAAGCCGTACTGGACGCTATACAGGAGGCGTATACCCGCTGGAACAGCAATATCCATCGCGGTACGCACTACCTGAGTCAGGAGGCTACCCGTCGGCATGAACAGGCGCGTCAGCGCGTGGCCGACTTCATCCATGCCGCTTCGGCCAAGGAGATCATCTTCACCAAGGGGACGACGGATGCTATCAATATGTTGGCTTTCTCGTTTGGCGAAGCCTTTGTGGGTCCGGGCGATGAGATCGTGGTTTCGGCCCTGGAGCACCACTCGAATATCGTGCCCTGGCAGATGCTATGCGAGCGCAAGCGCGCTACGCTGCGCGTCATACCACTGCGCGAGGACCTGACGCTGGACCTGGAGGCATATGAGCAACTGCTCACGCCGCGTACACGGCTGGTATCGGTGGCCCACGTGAGCAACGTGCTGGGCACGCGGCAACCTATCGAGGAGATGATCCGTCTGGCTCATGAGCAGTATATACCGGTATGCATCGATGCCGCGCAGTCGGTGCCGCATATGCCGGTGGATGTACAGGCGCTGGACTGCGACTTCCTGGCCTTCTCTGGGCATAAGCTGTACGGACCTACGGGCGTAGGCGTGCTGTATGGCAAGCAGACCTGGCTCGACCGCATGCCGCCTGCACAGGGTGGGGGAGAGATGATCCAGCACGTACGTTGGGAGGGAACGACCTACAACGCCCTGCCGTATAAGTTTGAAGCCGGTACACCGAATTATATCGGCAGTTATGCCACGTCGGTAGCCATCGACTATATCTCCAACATCGGCATGGAGCGTATCGAAACGGAAGAGGCCGAACTGGCCCGCTATGCCGAGCAACAACTGCGGCAGGAAATACCCGGCGTCATCATCTATGCCGAGGGACAGGCTAAGTACGGGGCGATCAGTTTTAATGCCGTCAACTCTCAGCCGTCAGCCGTCAGCCCGCAGGTGATTCATCCGTTTGATATCGGTACGCTACTGGATCAGCAGGGCATAGCTGTGCGTACAGGACATCATTGTGCCGAACCGCTTATAGACAGCCTGCATGTGCCCGGAACGGTGCGTATCTCGTTCGGCCTATACAACACCCACGAAGATATTGATCGCTTCATCCAGGCTCTGAAAAAGGCCGTTACGATGCTCAGTTGATATGCGTTACCTCCGCGTCATACTGCTCCTTTGCCTGTCGCTACAGATGGCGGCGCAAAGCTATGAGCAGCGACGGGACTCGGTATGTCAAATTGCTTTCTGGAACGTAGAGAACCTGTTTTATCCCGGTCGCGACAGCCTGAACCGGGATAGCGACTATACGCCAGACGGGAGTCACCGCTGGACCTATAATCGTTATTTTCACAAGATCGAGGACCTGAGTCGCGCACTCGTCACCATAGGCGGGTGGCAAGGACTGGACCTGATCGGACTATGCGAGGTGGAGACCGACAGTTGCCTGATCCATCTCACGCGCCGTCTGCCCCGGTATGGGTACGTGCATTATGATAGTCCGGACCGACGCGGCATCGATTGCGCCCTGCTATACCATCAGGACCGCATCCGGGTGCTGAGTAGCCGCGCTATACCCGTCGTGCTCGACAGCCTGCATACCACGCGCGATCTATTATACGTATGCGCGCGTACCTACGTGGGCGATACCTTGCATATGGTGGTCTGCCACCTGCCCTCGCAATGGGGAGGCCAAGCCGCCTCGGAATGGAAACGCCAACGGGCGAAGGCACAAGTGCAACAGGTGGTAGATAGCCTCTACGAGGCCGTAGAATCGCCTCAGATCATCGTGATGGGGGATATGAACTCCGCACCCAGAAACGACCTCACAGGGCTAAAAAACATGGCACTACCGGAACGTTGGGACGGTACGCATCGCTTTCAGGGAAAATGGACAACGTTGGATCAGTTTTATGCCTCGCCTGTCATTGCCGATCGGACCGAGATGCAGGTGATGGATATCGACTTTCTGAAGGAGTACGACCGGCGGTATCTGGGCCATAAGCCACGCCGCACCTTTATCGGTCCGCGGTATAACAAAGGCGTGTCGGATCATTATCCGATCGTCTTAAAATTGAAAGGTGAAAAGTGAAAGGTGAAAGGATATAGAACAAGCGCGGCTCCGAAGAGTCGCGCTTGCCATATACAATGCTTGGGCTATATTAGAGGATAGCCTGATAAGCAGCTGCGTCAAGCAGGTTGTCGAGTTCTGCGGCATCCTTCACGCTGATCTTGATGATCCAGCCCTCGCCATAAGGGTCGTTGTTGACAGCTTCGGGCGCATCGTTGAGTGCCTCGTTGAACTCCAGCACCTCGCCGGTAACAGGCATGTTCAGGTCGCTGACGGTCTTTACGGCCTCGATCGAACCGAACACCTCACCCTGTGCGATTTCCTCGCCAATGGTGTCAACATCTACAAATACTATCTCGCCCAACTCAGACTGTGCATAGTCGGTAATACCTACGTATGCCTCGTTGCCCTCTACGCGAATCCATTCATGCTCGTTCGTATAACGAAGATTTTCAGGAAAATTCATAATTGTATAAACTTATAAACCAATTAACAAATCAACTTATCTCGTCGGCGTTCCCGGGATCTGGTCACCCACGGTGGACATAGCGCAGCGGAAACCAATCTGGTTGGAGCACTTGTCCTGATCCAGATAGCGACGTGTACTCGGGCTGAGCCAGTAGATACGGTCTGCCCAACTACCGCCCTTATAGACGCGAGTCTTCTTGGTGATACGCGGAGCGAGGATGTCCGTCGGGTCAATCTTCTTGCCCTCCAAGCTAGCCAGTCCGGTAGTATCCAGCGGGTAGTCCACTTCAATCAAGCTACCGAAGTCGCCATCCTTATAGTCACGCTTATCGTTGTCGGAGGTGAAGGTAACTGCGAAGCATCCAACCGAATCCAGCACGTACTTGCCGTTCTCGCGCTTGGGCTCGCGATAGATATTACCACGGAACGAGTTGTACTCAGTCACCTGCTGGTAAGTGGTCTCACGATATACATCCAGTACCCACTCGTTGACGTTTCCGGCCATGTTGTACAGACCGAAGTCGTTGGGCAGGAAGGAGTTAACCGGAGCAGTGATGACGTAGCAGTCGTTCAATGCGCCCGACACACCCATCATGTCGCCTCGTCCACGAACGAAGTTAGCCTGCAGACGACCTACGTTCTGCTTACTGAGGTCACGGGGATGATAACCCGACCATGGATAGATCTTATCCTCAACGGTGATACCATCTTCACCGGCTACAGGTGCGTAGGCTGCAAACTCCCACTCAGCCTCGGTCGGCAGACGATAACCGGTCACCAGGATACCATCGGCCTTGTTGACCTTACGGTCATTGCCATAGCTATCCGACATCGGACGACGTCCGAAATCCGGGTTATAGTCCTTGCTATACAGGTACTTCTCGGTATTGAATACAAAGTGGTCGCGGATATACTCGTAGGGCACGCGGCAAACCAGGATCGTGGTGGTATCCCACGTTCCCTTACGCGGCTCGAAACCGGCATCACGGAAACGACGGATCTCGTCCTTGGAGAAGTCTTTCAACTCACGCAAGGTATCCAAGTGATAACCCGGGTGCTGCTGGTTCCACTCCTCGATCGAACCAGGATCAGCTATCCACTCCGGATCCTGCATCTCTTCTGCCAGAGCTTCACGATCCTCCTCGGTGATCGTAGTATCGATCGGCCAACGATAGTTGAGCTCAGCAAAGTCGGGCACCTCAATAGCGCCGCACTGGATAAGTGCCAACTCGTTCACACGGTCGGTACGCCACTGGCAGTAGGCCATAGCCTGATCCCAAGTGACACCTACGATGGGGTAGTGGGAGAAAGCAGGGTGCTTGAAGTAGTTCTCCAGATAGGGCTCGTTGTAAGCCAACTCATCACGCCATACAGTGGAGTCGGGACGAGCTGCTTCTACAAGCTCAGGAGCGGTCTTACCAAACACGATCTCCAACCAGTGGAGGTACTCGTTCCAGTTCAGACAGGTCACTTCGTACTTGTCCATGTAGAACGAACTAACGGTAAGTTGACGATCCAGGTTGTTACGCGGAGCGGTGATGAACTCATCTTGCTCACCGATGGTGAACACACCACCCTGGATAGGCACCATGCCTGTGGGGTTAACATTGCCCAAGTGGTCGTATGCCTCAAAGTTGGTGGTCTTCTGGTCAAAGTAGTTCCAACCCGTGGTGTTCGACACCTTGGTGTTCAGGTCGCTCTGCTTACAAGCACTCAGGCTTACCACAGAGAGCAGCAAAAATAGCTTAATTACCTTGTTCATAATATCATTTTTAATAGTATATTCTACCTCATTTTATGCAGGCGCATATTTTTCAGCCTGCAAAGATACGACTAATTTTTCATATACGCAAGCGTGCGCGCTATTTTTTTGCTATAATTTTTCATTTTTTATGCATTTTGGGCAAAAAAACGATTTTCTATTTTCCATTTTCAATTCCTTTTCGTACCTTTGTCGAGAATTTATGAATAAAAAGCGGCTTCATATCGGCTTGGCGCAGGTGGATTTTTCACGTCCGTGCGTGATGGGTATTCTCAACGTGACGCCCGATAGTTTTTTTGCCCCCTCCAGGGTGGAGCAAGATGAGCTTGTTGAGCGTGCGGAAGAGATGCTGAATCACGGTGCATACCTGCTCGACATAGGCGGCTGTTCTACGCGTCCCGGAGGTGCCCAACCTACGGAGGAAGAAGAGTGGAGTAGGGTAGCACCGGCCTTGGAAGCCATCCGTAGCAGCCTACCCGAAGCCATCCTGTCGCTCGATACCTATCGTCCGGAGATCGCTCGCCGAGCGCTGACAGACTATGGAGAGATGATCATCAACGACATATCGGGTGGGGATGATAGAATGTATCGCCTCGTGCGCGAAGCCGACGTCCCGTATGTACTGACGGCAAAAAAGCCAACAAGTGACATGGCCGGAATACAACTGATTCTGGATCCTGGAATTGGTTTCTTAGGTGGTCCGGATGCTGACTTTGAGGCGCTGCGTTCGATGCATGAGACAGAGCATCCATTGCTCGTAGGCGTATCGCGTAAGTCGCTCATATGGAAGACTTTGCACACCAGTCCTAATGAGGCCTTACCGGCTACCCAGGCGCTGCATATGTATGCCCTGATGCATGGCGCCGATATACTGCGCGTACACGACGTGCGAGAGGCAGTAGAAACAATCACGTTGTTTCGGAAATTGAAAGGTGAAAATTGAAAAGTGAAAGGATAAATTATGTTTGGCATTGACTTTCAGATAAAGTATGTGATCGATATCCTGCTGGTAGCAGCTATCCTGTATGAGACATTCCGTCTACTGCGCCGTTCGGGTGCAGTGAATCTGTTCTGGGGTATCATGGCGTTTATAATCGTTTGGTTCTTAGTGCGATTTGTCTTCCAGTTGGAACTGACGTCCGCCATGTTCGATCGCATCATATCTGTCGGTGCCATCGCCCTGATAGTCATCTTCCAGGAGGAGATACGCACTTTTTTCTACCGTCTCGGTTCACGCTTCAGCGGCTTTAAGTTTCGTCGCCTTCGTGCCGAATCGCAGACCACCGAAGACAGCCGTGCACAGAGCATCCTGACGGCATGCCATAACATGTCGCGTACGCGCACGGGCGCGCTCATTATTATAAGTGGTAAACAGGATCTGAGAGAATATGCCGATACAGGCGAACATCTGGATGCCAAGATATCGGCTCGACTGATAGAGAATATCTTCTTTAAGAACACGCCGCTCCACGACGGTGCGCTCATCATCGTAGGCGATCGCCTGTACAGCGCTGCATGTATCCTGCCCGTGAGCAAGAATCAGGACATTCCGCAGCATTATGGCTTGCGCCATCGTGCCGCACTGGGACTGACCGAGCGCTCGGATGCGCTGGCTATTGTGGTGTCGGAAGAGACGGGCCTGATTAGTATTGCTCGCGATGGTCAGATTCGCGAGGTGTCGGGCGACCTACTCTTGGTCGAACTTAGTACCGCCTTTACGGGGGCGTCCTAAATTCAGATATGCATCGCGACAGATGACGCAATTCTGAGGCGTCGGCAATTCAAACAGCACTGTAAACTTAACACCTACCAGCAGGTTGTTTACCGCCTTGGCAAAGCCCGTGGTGGACATCACGTCGTTGGTGGTCAGGTTGTCCACCATCGTCTGGGTCTTATAGGCTGCCTCAGCATCATACACATTAGGCACGGTAAGCGACTCCAGCGTGTTGGCCTTATGCATGTCCAGTAAACCGTAGTCGAAGAAGAGGGCTAGGCGGTACTGGTTTTTGGTAGTACGTACGTCGTAGCCACGCATGGTCTGGATATAACCCAGACGCATACCTATCTCAGCACTTAAGTCAAGATTGAAGTTGAAGTTGGTCGGTGTCTTCTTCTCCATAGGCAGCCCGTCGAAGAACTGGTACTCAGGCATGTTGCGAAAATCGTCAAACATACGGTAGTCACCATACGTGGTGAGAAGTGCCTTGGTATGCGAGGTAGTGAGTAGTGACAGGCCGGCTTTCACACCACCCATGCAGTAGAATCGTCCCCACTGACCACCAATCATGATAGGCACCTGAAGCATCAGGTTGGTGTATTGATCCTTGCGGTCGCGCACCTCATACACATAATCGAAAACGTCACCCTGCAGGTCAACCTGGTTAGGCAACCGCTGGTCCTGATTAGCCGTCACGCTATAGGCCGTCATGCCATAATTAGCACCCACACCGACATCAAAAATCAGGTGCTTGTACTGCAAATCATACATCACACCCACGCCTCCGGCTACACCCAGACTGCCGCCATACTTACTCTCCTTTGGCAAAAGCGACCATTCGCCTACTTCTCCCCAGAGACCCACATAGTTCCTCACCTGGGCACTTGCAGCCATGCTGAACACTGTCAGTAGGGCCAAAATAGCATATGTTTTTACGTTTTTCACGATTATATTTGTATATCTCAAAATTTTGTCGTATCTTTGCACCCGAAAACGAATTTTGGGGTATTGACACGAATTCGGCGCCAAAATTACAAAAAAATTGCGACATATGCAAATTTTTTATAAGTTTTTATAAAATAGTACACAAAAAACAACAATTTATATGACTTTTCAACGTTCTTTAATCACAGCAGCGCTCCCATACGCCAACGGACCGGTACATATCGGACACCTGGCAGGAGTGTATGTTCCGGCAGATATTTATGCCCGTTATCTTCGCCTGAAGGGCAAAAAAGTGCTCTTCGTTTGCGGAAGCGACGAACATGGTGTGCCGGTGACCATTCGTGCCCGCAAAGAGGGTATCACCACCCAGCAAGTCGTGGATCGCTACCACGCACTCATCAAGCGTTCGTTTGCCGACTTCGGTATCTCGTTTGATATCTACTCGCGCACCACGTCCGAGACGCATCATCAGTTTGCGGCCGACTATTTCCGCAAGATGTACGATGCCGGTCAGTTTGTAGAGCAGACCAGCGAGCAGTTCTACGATCCCGAGACAGGTCATTTCCTGACCGACCGCAACATTCGCGGCGAGTGTCCGCGTTGCCATGCACAGGGTGCATATGGCGACCAGTGTGAGAAATGCGGCGCTACGCTCTCGCCCGACGAACTGATCAATCCCTATAACGCCGAGACCGGCAACGCCCTGGCTAAGAAGGAGACCAAGCACTGGTACCTTCCGCTGGATCAGTACCAGCCCTGGCTGGAGAAATGGATCCTGGAGGACCATAAAGAGTGGCGTCCGAACGTATATGGCCAGTGCAAGAGTTGGTTGGACGGCGGCTTAAAACCGCGTGCCGTGACGCGCGACCTGGAGTGGGGTATACCCGTGCCCGTAGAGGGTGCCGAGGGCAAGGTGCTCTATGTGTGGTTCGACGCTCCTATCGGCTATATCAGCAACACGATCGAACTCTGCCAGGCGCAGCCCGAGAAATACGGCAACTGGGAGCAATGGTGGAAACAGCAGGATACCCGCATGATCCATTTCATCGGCAAGGACAATATCGTCTTCCACTGCATCGTCTTCCCGTCCATGCTCAAGGCCCAGGGTTACAACCTGCCGGACAACGTGCCCAGCAACGAGTTCCTCAACCTGGAGGGCGACAAGATATCCACCTCGCGCAACTGGGCCGTATGGCTCAACGAGTACCTGGACGATTTCCCCGGTAAGCAGGACGTGCTGCGCTATGTGCTGACCGCCAATGCACCTGAGACCAAGGACAATGACTTCACTTGGGCTGATTTCCAGGCACGAAACAACAACGAACTGGTAGCCATCTATGGCAACTTCGTCAACCGCGCACTGGTGCTCACCGGTAAGTACTTCGAGGGACATGTACCCGAGTGCGGCGAACTGACCGACTATGATCGTCAGACCATCGAGGAGTTCTGCCACGTCAAGGATACCTTGGAAAGCCTCTTGGAGAACTTCCGTTTCCGCGATGCACAAAAGGAGGCGATGAACTTGGCCCGCATCGGCAACAAGTACCTGGCAGATACCGAGCCCTGGAAACTGGCTAAGACCGACATGGCGCGTACGGCTACTATCCTGCATGTCTCGCTCCAGATAGCCGCCAACCTGGCTATCGCTTTCGAGCCCTTCCTGCCGTTCTCCAGCGAGAAGCTGCGCAGCATGCTGCAGATGGACGAGCAGATCGGTTGGGAAGATCTGGGACGCATCGACCTGCTCCATACCGGCGCCAAGCTGGGTGAGGTGAGTCTACTCTTTGAGAAGATCGAGGACAGCGCTATCCAGGCCCAACTGGATCGCCTCGCGCGTATCAAAGCCGATAACGAACGCGCCGCACGCGAGGAAGCCCTCAAGCAGTGGCGTCCGTCACCTATCAAGGCCAACACCAATATCGACGAGTTCGACAAGACCGATATCCGCGTAGCTACCGTCCTGGATTGTCAGCCGGTCAAGAAATCAGAGCGTCTGCTCCAGTTCCGTCTCGATGACGGTATGGGTGGCCGTACGATCCTCTCGGGTATCGCACAGAGCTATCCTGATCCGTCGGTGCTGATCGGCAAGCAGGTACTCTTTATAGCTAACTTCCCGCCGCGCAAGATGATGGGTATTGAGAGCCAGGGTATGATCCTATCGGCAGTAGATGCCGATGGACGACTGGTAGTCACCACCGTCAGCGCACCGGTGAAAAATGGCACGCAAGTAGGATAAAAAACTACATATTTTGTTTAACCCATTTAAATTATTTAACAACAATGAAAAAACTAACTGTTTTGTTTTTGAGCATCGTGAGCGTAGCCGCTATGATGACCTCTTGTCTGACTCCTGAGCAGAAAATGCAGAAATCTATCGAAGCTGCCAACAAAGAGTGCCCTATGGACCTGGGTGGTGGTTTGACGATGGCAAGCGTTACAAGTGAAGACAACAATCTGATCTCTACCTTCGAGGTAAACGAAGAGACCATGGGTATTAGTGTTAAACTCTGGAATATGCCGGAGGTAAAGGACGCTATGAAGAAGTCTATGGTAGAGTTGTATAAGAACGGTAGTAACAAAGATGTAGCAGAACTTTCCAAAATGTGCAAAGAAGCTAATTACAATCTTGTTTTCCGTTTCGAAGGCAAACCTTCCGGCGAAGTAGTAGAGATTACCGTCAATGCCGACGAGTTGTAAACTCCTCTGCTCGTAAATTTTTCTGTACTATGCCATCGAAATTGATATTTAAAATAGTGGTGATTGGCTTATTTGTGGGAATAACTAGCATATTTTATTATTTAGCAGATAAGCATAAAGGAGATGAAAAAGAAAAGACCTATAAAAGAATAGGGCAGTTTTTTGAGTATTTTCCATGGATTATATTGATAGTTGCCTTTGTTTTGGCAATAATATTAATTTTCGTTGGATGATTTAGTACTAGAAGCTATACAAAAAAGTCTCACTCTTACGGGTGAGACTTTTTTGTAGCGGGACCCAGGATTGAACTGGGGACCTCATGATTATGAATCATGCGCTCTAACCAGCTGAGCTATCCCGCCTCGTCGCAACAAGCTTGCGAGACTGAAACTCACGTTCGCGAGTTTAACTCGCCGCTGTTGCTCCTCTTCAATCGAAATATCGCTGCGCTAGCATTTCGATTGATTGCTTATTCATTACCCCGATTAAAACGCTAGCAGAGCGTTGTTTTAATCGGAGAGGAGGAAGTGCGAGGCGCCTTATAATTCGCGTGCGAATTTCGTTAGCCGAGCCCCTTCCAACGAAAAAGCGGGTGCAAAAGTACTGCTTTTTTTTGACATACGCAAATAAAAATGCAAAAAAAGTGCTTTTTTGCCTATTTTTTAGCTCATTTCAAGCATTCTTTGTATTGGTAGTACTGCTTTTTTGGCTATTTGGGCATCCACTTCTATCTCCGGCGCCTCGTCCTTCAGACACGCATAGAGTTTCTCTAAGGTATTCAGTCGCATGTACTCGCACTCGTTGCAATGACAGCCAATACTCTCGGTCGTTTCTGGCGGTACAGGGATAAACTCCTTGTCCGGGCAAGCCTTCTGCATCTCATGCAATATACCGCTCTCTGTCACAATAATAAAACGCTCTGCCGACGAAGTCTTCGTAAACTCCAGTAGCGCCTTGGTAGAACCAATCTTATCGGCCTGCGTCAGAATAAGCGCCTTGCATTCCGGATGCGCCAGTACCGGTGCGTCGGGATATTGCTTCTTGAGCGCAAGCAGCGCCTCCAGCGAAAACCTACTATGCACATGGCATGCACCATCCCATAGGATCATCTCGCGTCCTGTAACCGAATTTATATAGCTACCCAGGTTCTTATCCGGACCGAAGATTATCTTCGCATCCTGCGGCAACTGATCTACTATATGCTTGGCGTTCGAACTGGTCACTACAACGTCCGTCAGGGCCTTCACCGCAGCGCTGGTATTCACATAGCTGACCACCATCGGCTTCTGATCGGCATGCTCGGCGATAAACTTCTCAAGATCCTCTGCCCGGCAACTATCGGCCAGCGAACATCCGGCTGTCAGGTCGGGTACCAACACTTTCTTCTCCGGACACAGTATCTTCATCGTCTCGCCCATAAAGTGCACACCGCACATTACTATAATGTCCGCGTCCACGCGCGTAGCCTGTTGCGCGAGCGCGAGGCTATCCCCTATAAAGTCGGCCACGTCCTGTATCTCAGGTCGAGTATAGTAATGCGCCATGATAATCGCATTTTTCTCTTGGCACAACTGCCGTACCGCCGCCGATAAATCCTCTTTATTCATTATATATATTTATTTTTTTAAAATTTCCCTTAATAGTATTAGTATGTTAAAACTGTTAATAACCTCCAAAACCGATTTATTTTATGCCGGTTACCTCTTTTCAAAAATGTTAATACCGCATAAGAATAATATCAAAACCGGGCTACGTCAATTATTTTTAACATTCCTTTTTCGAAAATGTTAATAAATTGTTAATAACCTCCCTTACATCCACTTTTTTAGGCGGAAAATCAACAATATCAACACTACCGACATCACCATCAGTCCGAGTGCAAACGCATAGCCGTACTGCCAATGCAACTCTGGCATAAAGTCGAAGTTCATACCGTACAGACTACCGATCAGCGTAGGCGGCAGGAAGATGATGTTGATCACCGTGAATATCTTGATGATCTTGTTCTGTTCGATGTTTACCAAACCCAGGAAGGTATCTTGCAGGTAGTCCAGACGGTCGAAACCAAATCGCGTATAGTCGAACAGTGAATTGATATCCTTGATAATCATCGTCAGGCGCGGATAGAGTTCTTCTGGGAAGAAATCGCACTTCAGGATGTTCGAGATCACGCGCTGCTTATCCATGATGTTCTGACGGATGATGGTCACTTTTTCTTGCAGGTCCTTGATTTGTACCAGCAACTCCTCGTCCACGTGATCGTTCTCGGCCGTGATCTGTTGCGACAGGTTGGTAATCATGTCCGTCGTATCCTCGATCATGTCGGCGTCTCGTTCTACACGGGTCTCAAACAGCGCCACCAGCACGTGGTATCCGGTTGGGAAGTTGCGCGTGTTGACGAACATCTTCTTCACCGTATCGTTAAAACTCTCCAGCTCCACATCGCGGATTGACACCAGTATACCGTTCTTCAGGATGAAGTTGACCGGCTCGATCTCGAAGTTCGACTTCAGGAAGTTGGAGTTAGCCACTATCGAATCGTCGGTCTGTATATAACGCGACGACATCTCGATTTCCTCCATCTCCTCGTCCTCCTGGATATCGATCTTCAGGAAGCCCTCCAGCGTGTCCTCCGTCTTGTCCGACACGTCCAGCAGGTCGATCCAGATAATATCTTTCTTATCCAGTTCCTTGAGCTTGTTGATGGTCTTAGCCACCTTTATTTTCTCATTCTCCTTATAGAATATTTTCAGTTCCGACATGTTTCAATCAGTTTTGTAAGTTCAACAAATTCTTCTACGCTTAGCTGTTCCGGTCTTCGGGTAAAGAACCATTCTAATCGCTCATTGGTAATTAGGCTTTCATCTTTGAGCGAAGCGGTCTTTTCTCTTTCGACTAACGACTTCAACGAATTTCTCATCTGTTTTCGTCGTTGGTTGAAGGCTGTCTTCACCACGGTCTTAAACAGCACCTCGTCGCAGTCCAACCGTCGTCGTTTGTTGCGTGTCATGCGTATCACGGCCGACTTCACTTTTGGCGGCGGGTTGAACACATGTTCATCTACTGTGAATAAATATTCTATATCGTAGTATGCTTGTAATAGCACACTCAGTATGCCGTAGGCTTTCTTGCCGGGCTTCGAGGCCAGCCGTTCGGCCACCTCTTTCTGGATCATACCCGAGCAAACCGGGATACGGTCTTTGTATTCCAGCACCTTGAAGAATATCTGGCTCGATATATTGTACGGATAATTACCAATCACGCAGAACTCCCCTTCCGGTATGAGTTCATCCAGGTCCAGTTTCAGAAAATCCCCCTCCACCAACTTCAGCTCCGGGTACCACTCACGCAGGTAAGCGACCGACTCGCGGTCGATCTCAATGGCGGTAAGGTCTATTTGTGGATTTTTCAGAAGATATTGCGTCAACACACCCATACCAGGACCAACTTCCAGTACTCGTACTTTTTCCTTCGTACTTGGTACTTGGTCACTTGGTCCTTTACCGAGGGTTTCAGCTATTCTTTGGGCGACCGTGAGGTCCGTCAAAAAGTGCTGCCCCAAAAATTTTTTGGCACGTACTTGTTGCATTCTCCGCGTGATAATCGTCCATAATTGATTTACTTTTCGTTTCAGCCGACAAAAGTACTACAAATATTTGATATACACAAATATTTCTACAAAAATATGCCAATTTATTTGCATATTTCATTTTTTTATAGTAATTTTGCAGGCGAATTTAGTTAATTAGAGTCATTATGAGTACAGTTGCGTTGCAAAATCTTTGGGACACCATCCTTGGGTATAATCTATCTACGGCTAACAAGCGTTGGCTGGCAGAGCACTTGATTGAGCAGGTAGAGAAGGAGACGGCTGAACAGGTTGAGCCTTATACAATGGCAGAGATTAATGCTATGATTGATGAGTCTGAAGCAGATATTGCAACAGGTCGTTTTTATTCGATGGACGAAGCTCGTCAACATCGCCAAGTACACATGTCTCAATTGCTGAATTCATGATTATCCGTTGGTCGTACAGGGCTCAGAAACAGCAAGATGCTGTGGCTGATTATATATTTAAGGAGTTTGGCACTCTTGCTCTCCGTGAGTTCTATCAAAAAATTGATAAAGTTGAAACCGATTTGGTAGAATTTCCGGAAATTGGTAAGTTAGAACCGCTACTTGCACATCGAAAAAAATTATATAGAAGTATAATGTTGACTAAAATGAACAAACTAATTTATACGATTAATAATGATTATATCTACGTGCATGCAGTATGGGACACCCGCCGTGAACCCAAATCTCAAGCAAGTAAATTATAATAATCCATCACGTCCCATCCATGACGTAAAACCGAATAAAATAATATCGGCCATTTATGACCGATATTATTTTTATTTTTGTATCCGCCTATGCATTGCGGATTTAGTATGTTCCCTTCTCTGCGAGTAAGCGCGGAGATGTGCTTTCTTTGTATTCCGCGGGATCGGATCCGACGCCCTTTGTCTATTAGCCCGGCATTTTATGCCGGAGTGTGTTTTGTCAATTGTTTCCGGATATCATCCGGATGTGTGTTTTTATTCCGTGCGCGAGTCGTCAGGCTCGCGTTTATTTTTTTCTTCTACTTTTGCCGATTGATAATCGGCGTCTGTTTCGTTTAGTCTTTCTTCACTCAGCCTTCACCTTGCCTTTACATTCCAATGGATGCTCAATGGATGCTCAATGGATGCTGAAAGGGTGCTCAATGGTTGCTGAAACCATCCTGAGCACCCTCTCACTACTTTCAATAAACCGGCTCTATTCAATCTCTCTGCCTTCTTTCAGGGCCAAACTCACCTCATGCCGCACAAAGTCGCACAGCCTACCTTGAATAGGTTTCCCGTGCCGCCGAGCTTTCTTTCGTGCCTCGTCGTATCGCTCCTGCCATTTTTGCTTATGCTCCGGGTCATGAAGTATCTCCTTGCTTATCGCAATATACCGTTCAAAATTCTTACACGTCGGATGCGCAGCTTTCTTCTTCTGCGTTTTCTTACTCAGCTCCGGCTTCATACATACCGCAGCCCACTCTCCGTTACCCGGAATATGCCGTGCATAGTGCTTGGAGTCCACACCTCCGCTTGCGTCATCTACTAACGCTGCCCATTTAACTTTCATAGCTTTCGAAATTTTCTGCAAAGATAATACATTTTTTTCGCTTTTCCAAATTTTCCACCATAAATTGTCCAAAATCACAAAATCATGCAAAAAAATGGCCTTCTTGAAGAAAAATACAAGAAAAAATGATACACAATGTGTAGCAAATCTGCTCGTCGGGAATAGACAAAAATAAAAAGCATGGGCGGAAGTCCCGAGCACATGACAAAGAGTCGCGCCGGTCACAACCCATATCGGTCAAAAAACACCGGCTTGGCCGGTCGGCACCGAAGGTAAAATGCACAAAATCACCTAAAAATACACATATCTTGCAGAAAAATACAAGAAAAATTTGCGTATTCCAAAAAAAAGCAGTAATTTTGCACGCTTTTTCGGGTAAAAAGCATGTCAATTGATTTATTAACCGGACAAACAGCTCGTGAAGTTGTACGTCCCTAAAAACAACAAACTGTATTATGGCAACAAAAATTCGTTTGGCTCGTCACGGTCGCAAGGACTATGCATTCTACCACATCGTAGTAGCTGATAGCCGCGCTCCGCGTGACGGTAAAATTATCGAACGCATCGGTTCGTACAACCCTAACACCAACCCCGCTACCGTTGATCTGAAATTTGATCGCGCACTGTACTGGGTAGGCGTAGGTGCACAGCCGACTGACACCGCTCGCAACATCCTGTCGGGTGAGGGCGTGATGCTGATGAAGCACCTGAACGGCGGTGTAGCTAAGGGTGCGTTCAGCCAAGAAGAGGCTCAGAAGCGTTTCGACGCTTGGAAGGCTCAGAAGGATGCTAAGAACGGTAAGATCAGCGCTACTGAGGCTGAAAAGAAGACGGCTGCCGCTAAGGCGCTGCTCGCTCAGGAGGTTGAGACCAACAAGGCTAAGGCTGCCAAGATTGCAGAGAAGCGTGCCGCTGCTGCCGCTGAGTTGGCTGCTGCCGCTCAAGAGGCTGCCAAAGAGGCCGCTGCTGCAGAAGCTGAGGCTAAGGGCGAAGAGGCTCCCGCAGAGGAAGCTGAAGCTTAATAAGCTGCCCTACATTAGCGAAAAAGAGTCCGGAACATTATGTTTCGGGCTTTTTTTTATGCAAAAAACACAAAAGTTTTGCATATATGCAAAAAATGTCGTACCTTTGCATACTTTTTATGCACGTTTGCAGAAAAAACAAGTGAAGACACTCTATAAAAATATGGTTTCGTTGGGCGTGTTGCAGGTGGCTAACTACCTCATACCGTTCTTGGTACTGCCCATCATCAGCCGTGTGCTGGGTCCTTCGCTGTTCGGTAGCATCAGTTATGCGCAGAATATCGTAACCTATCTGACCCTGCTCATCAACTACGGTTTTGAGTACTCCGCCACGCGCCAGATCTCGATAGCGAGAGATGATAAAAAGAAGACAGATGCCATTTTCTGGTCGGTGATTGTGGCCAAGATGGCCTTGCTGGGTATCTCGTTCCTGATCCTGGCCGTGCTGCCGGTCTTCATGCCGCGCGTAGCATGCGATCCGCAGCTATATATCTATACGGCGCTGATGAATATCGGTATCGTGTTCTTCCCCACCTGGTACCTGCAAGGCATGCAGCAGATGGACAAGATGGCGTGGGCGAATTTCTTCACCAAACTGCTGGGCGCCGTACTGGTGCTCTACTTCGTAAGAGAGGCTTCGGCCTATCGGCTCTATCCGCTGCTGATGTCGCTTGCCGGCATTGTGATAGGCGTGGGAGCGATGGTGTATGTGATACGCCATTTCGGTATCAGCCGTCCCTCGCTCACGCGCGAGACGATGCGCGAGGTGATGCAAGCCGGAGCACCGATATTCCTCAACAACCTCTTCATAGCTTTCTACACGACGGCCAATATGACGATACTCGGCTTCTACGTAGCCGATGATGTGATCGGTTATTTCTCCGGTGCGCAACGACTGATCCAGGCGCTGAATATGGTGGTGGTCCTGCCCGTGAGCATGGCAGCCTACCCGGAGATCAGTCGCCGGTTTGCAGCCTCGAAGCAGGAAGGCGTACGGATGCTCAAGCGCGTGCTGGTGTGGGCAGGAGGTGCTGCGGCCGTAGTATCAGTGTTGACCTGCCTCTGTGCTCCGCTCATCATCCGCATCATGTACGGCACAGGGTTTACACCGTCGGTGGAGTTGCTGCGGTGGCTGTCGCCCATACCGTTCCTGGTGATGGTAGCGACGCTACTGACGGTGCAGGGACTCTACGGCATGGGTTTGCAAAAGTGGGCGCCGTGGGTGGGACTAACCTTGGCCATATGCTGCGTCGGAATGAACCTGCTGTTGCTCCCGCGCATAGGCGTGACAGGCGTATGCATCAGTTGGATCGCCGCCGAAGTGCTGGAGTGTGTGCTGGTAGGTTCGATATTACTAACCCGAGGTAAACGCGTATGTTCTATCTGATCTGTTTCGTCATATTGCTGGTGCTTGCCATCCTGAATGTCCAGATGCACGATCGCCTGAGCAACCAGTTGCTCTCGGGTCTGGCAGCGCTGCTGCTGATCGGCGTGGCAGGTCTACGATACGAGACAGGCGGCGACTGGGATACGTATGCCATGCTATTCCGAGAGTTCCCCGACTTCAGTCGTCTGATTGGTCATCCCAAGGAACTGATGGCGCAGCAGGTGGAAGAAGGCTTTGTACTGCTCAACGCGGTGATTAAGCAATTGGGCGGCACGGTGCAGCACCTGTTCTTTGTGGTGACAGCCGTGAACCTGACCCTCATCACCTGCGCCCTGCAGCGTTATACTAAGTATCCCGTCGTGGCGCTGCTGTGCTACTACGGCATCCTGTATTTCCAACTGGAGATGATCTATATCCGCCAAGCGACAGCGGTGGCGCTCTGCTTCTTTGCGCTGCAGTATATCCCGGCACGCAAGATCTGGAAATACATGCTGATTATCGTACTGGCCTGTACGTTCCACCGCGTAGCGGCGCTCATGATACCGCTCTACTTCCTGCTGGATCGGAAGCTGCCCGTATGGGTGTATGCTGCGGTCGTGGGTGTCGGGGCCTTGCTGATGCTGATAGGCATACCGTGGATCCAAAAGATCTTCCTGGCCGTAGCCGGCCTACTGGGCGATAGCTATGCCGAGAAAGCCGAGTACTATACGGATAACGCCCTGTTTGCTGTGGGGCGCGGACTGAGTATCGGTTTTGTGCTCAACCTGGCCATACTCGCTGTGGTGCTCTACTTCAAGGACAAACTGGATGAACTGCCCTACGGTACGATCATGCTCAATATGTTCGCGCTGAGTTTGCTGCTCTACTACTATTGCTTTGAGTTGGTGGAGGTCAGCAACCGCGTGAGGATGTTTTTCCTCATCGGCGTCATCGCCTTGCTGCCGATGGTGCTGGAGGTGCTACCGCTCTTCCTGGAGCGGTTGGCGGGACTCATAGTAGTGGCGTTGTACTGCTTCAGTTTTGCCCGTGGCATCTTCCTGGAGCGTCCGGAGGCGGCCGCCTATAACCCGTATCAGAACTATATCGAATACAAGATCCATCCACGTCCCAGCACGGGTAAGCAACGCTTGGACCAAAGTAAGAAAGCCTTCCGCAACGATCGTAAATGAGTCACGTCCTCTTCATATCGCATGCCCGCGGGGTACATGGTGCCGAAGCGGTGATGGTGCAAGCTATCCGAGCCTGCGCTGCGCGGGGCGTACGCGTGACGGTGGTAGTGCCCAGTATCGTGCCGGACCAGGGCATGGAGGAGGTGCTGAAGGGTATTCAGGGCGTGCAGATCCTCGCTCTCCCGTATCGCGCTGCGGGGGTACATGCATGGCGTACGATCATGGTGCGCCTATACAACGCACGCGCTTTACGTACGCTGAAGCAATACGTACAACGTGAGCAGGTGAGCACGATCTATTCGTGTTCATCCATTACGATATTAGGGGCGGCGGTGGCGCGCGCAACGGGTGTGCGCCACGTATGGCATTTCCACGAACCCGTGGATAAGCGATTCGGATGGCATAGGTCGCTGACGGGTATGTACCGGAAGTGGGTAAAGCAGACGGACAAGATTCTGTGTATCTCACAGACGCAGCAGCGGGAGTGGGAACAGACCCTGGGAATGAAACTGCCGAACGCTAAGATCGTCTATAACCCCATCAAGCGGATTGAGACGACGAACCCGGAGCCGCACGAAGGCATACGGATCGGATTTATCGGACATTTCGAAGAACGAAAGAATATCCCTATGTTGGTGCGCGTCTTCGAACGTCTGCATACCACGCATCCGGATACAGCCCTTTGGCTATGCGGTGCCACGGGCGAAGAGGATCGACGCTATATAGCCGAGATGACCACGCTGCAGCAACCTGTACTGAAAATCCTGCCGCAGACGCAAGACGTCGCGTGGTTCTACAGCCGGATAGATATCCTGGTGCTGCCCTCGTGGCGCGAGACGATGCCGCTGGTGGTATTGGAAGCTATGCAGGCCGGCGTATGCGTGCTGCAAACCGACCGGTCGGGCATGAAGGAACGGATAGCGGATGGTCGGGAGAGTCTCTTCTTCGCGCCGGAAAATGAAGAGGAACTGTATACCCTGCTGGAGAAATGCTGCACGGATGCCGAGTACCGTCAAGGGATCGCCGTAGCCGGAAGGAAGAAAGCCATGGAATTAGTGAACCACTCGTCGTTTGACGAACAAATAGAGAGAGAGTTATGCGAGTAATAGCCTATTATCTGCCGCAGTTTCATGCGATACCGGAGAACGATGCCTGGTGGGGAAAAGACTTCACCGAATGGGTGAGCGTGCGTAACGGGCGTCCGCTCTATCGGGGACATCAGCAACCCATCGAACCCGGTGAACTGGGCTATTACAACCTGCTGGATGCGGATATCAAAGAGCGTCAAGCCGAATTGGCACGCGAGGCCGGGGTAGAGGGATTTTGCTACTGGCATTATTGGTTTGGCGGTAAACAATTGCTGGAAAAGCCCTTGCAGCAAGTGATGGCAAGCGGCCGTCCCGACCTGCCGTTCTGCCTCGGTTGGGCTAACGAGAGTTGGAAAGCCAAAACCTGGCTCGACCAACAGAAAGCGCCTGACCGTATGCTCATTGAGCAGACCTACTCGCCGGAAGATGACCGTGCGCATTTTGAAGCCATCCTGCCGATGCTGCGGGACAAGCGCTATATACAGGTGGACGGCAAGCCGCTACTGATGGTCTATCGTCCGTTCGACCTGCCAGACGGCAAGGCCTGGACGGCACGCTGGCAACAGATGGCTAAGGAGGCGGGACTGAAAGGGCTGTATCTGTTAGGCCATGTAGCCTATCAACGCCAGATAGACGACGTGCTGGCGATGGGATTCGATAGCGTCAACCTGGTGCCGCTGGGCGATACGAAGCGCAATAAATGTCTGGCCCTGTGCCACCTGCCGACGCTGATACGTCACCTGCTGGGTAAGTCGCCGCTCGTATATGACTATGCACGGGCTATACGCGTCTTTGCTTCGCCCGTCATGCGACGCGAAGAGGTGGTGCCGACCATCCTGCCCGGATGGGATCATTCACCCCGCAGCCGTATGCGCGCCTTCATCATGGATCATCCTACGCCGGAAGCTTTCCGGAAGCATGTAGAGGCCATCAAAGAGATCGTAGATAAGAAACAAAACCAACTCGTCATGCTCAAATCGTGGAACGAGTGGGGCGAAGGCAACTACATAGAGCCGGATGCTCGCTGGGGAAGACAATATATTGATGTTTTAGGAGAAGTACAAAGCCGATGAGAGTGACATTTGACAATATAATCTTTTCACTTCAGCGTTACGGAGGTATCTCCGTGGTGTGGAATGAATTGTTATCGCGTGCGCGAGTGGACAAGGATTTGCAGGTGACGGAACTCGATTATCGCGAAGTATTGGAGCCGAGGTGGATGGAGCGGTACCGCATACCAGCCTATACAGCAGAAGAACCCTCTATTTTCCACTCCTCCTATTTTCGGATCTTACCGCAAAAAGGGGTATATAACGTGACTACGGTGCATGATTTGACCTATCATTATTACCGGAAAGGTTTGCCGAAAGCGGTTCATCTCTGGGAGGAAGAACGAGCACTGCGGCATAGCGAGGCAGTCATCTGCATCAGCGAGAATACCAAACGCGATCTGATGCGTTTCTATCCATGGTTGCAAGAGGACCGGATCCATGTGGTGTACAACGGCGTGAGTGAGGCATTTGCCCCGATTCCATCGGCACAAAAGAAAGGATACCTGCTCTTCATTGGCAATAGTATGGTGGATTACAAACGCTACGATGTGGCGCAAGAAGTGGCACGTCTGACGGGATTGGAGTTGCGCACCCCTACCTGCGTCTCGCAAGCGGAACTGAATACGCTCTACAATGAGGCCCTGTGCCTGTTGTACCCTTCGGACTATGAGGGATTCGGTTTGCCGATTCTGGAAGCACAGAAAGCCGGTTGTCCGGTTATTGCCCAAGGCCGCTCCTCTATCCCCGAAGTGATGGGTGAGGGCGGATGGATGGTGCAGCCCGATACACCGCACCGTATGGCGCAAGAGATGGCAGCTATCGTTGGCGAGATACAATCGCGCTCCACGCAGCAGATGATTCAGAAAGGAATGGAGAACGCCAAGCGGTTCTCCTGGGATAAGACATACCTACAGACTAAACAAGTATATGAAAATATCTATCATAACCATCACCTACAATAGCGCCCGTACCCTACAGCGAGCATTAGACAGTGTGCAGAGCCAGACCTACAAGGATATTGAGCATATCATTGTAGACGGTGCTTCGACCGATGGTACGAAGGAACTGATTGAGAACTATGCCAAGGCGCATAAGAACGTGCGATGGGTGTCGGAGAAGGACAAAGGTATCTACGATGCGCTCAACAAGGGTATCCGCATGGCTACGGGCGATGCCATCGGTTTTCTGCATTCCGACGACGTGTTCTACAGCACGGACTCGGTAGCGCATATCGCCCGGGCGCTGGAGGAAGAGGGTGTGCAGGTAGTGTATGGCGACCTGCAGTACTGCAACGGTGAGAAAGTGGTGCGCCGCTGGAAGAGCAACGACTTCAATCCGTGTGCACTCAAATACGGCTGGATGCCGCCTCACCCGACGGTCTATGTGCGGCGCGAGGTATATCAGGAGGTAGGCGAATACGACGAGTGGTTTCGTATCTCGGCCGACTACGACATGATGCTTCGTATCTTCACGGCCGGTTACCGGAGTCGTTACCTGCCGGAAGTGCTGGTGTCGATGGAAGTGGGCGGTGCCAGCAACAAGAACACCAAGGCGCGACTCTCCAAGACCCAGGAAGACTATATCGTGCTCAAGAAAAATCACGTAGGGGCAGGCTATCTGACCGTGGCCTGCAAACAACTGCGCAAAGTAAAGCAGTTTATCCGCAAAGAGTAAAAGCGATGCTCAATATATCGATCGTACTATATCATCCGCGTTGGGAACAGGAGGTGCTGCCTCTTGTGGAGGAACTGTTGCGCGTCAAGAACCTCAGGAAACTGTACCTGATCGATAATTCGGAAGAGAAGGCGACCGGCGAATGGTTGGAGGCTAAAGGCGAAAGGCTAAAGGCGAAGGGGCAGAAGTTGCGCTATATCTTCAACGGTCAGAATTTGGGTTATGGTCGGGCGCATAATATCGCGCTACGGGAGAGCGTGTTCTACAAGACGCCCTTCCACCTCGTGATGAACAGCGACATCCGGGTGCAGGCGGAGGATATCGACCAGATGCACGACTTTATGATGCAGACGCCGGAGGTGGGGCAACTCATGCCGCGCGTGGTCTCGCCTGACGGACAGCAGCAGTACCTGGCCAAGCGCCTACCGACACCGCTGGATGTCTTTGGACGTCGTTTCCTGCCGACATGGATGATGGCGCGTAGAAACCGCCGTTACGAGTTGCGTGACCTGGACCTCTCGCGTCCGCAGAATGCGCCGTACCTGAGCGGCTGCTTTATGTTTCTGAGAATGGAGGCGGTGCTCCAGGCCCGGCTGTTTGACGAGCGCTACTTCATGTACCCCGAAGATATCGACCTGACGCGCACCATTCATCGCAACTGGCTCACGCTCTACTATCCGGCTTGGACTATTACGCACGCACATACGCGGGCATCTTATAAGGAAAAGCACATGCTCCGAATTCATATCCGGAACATGTGCCGCTATTTCAATAAGTGGGGATGGTTGTTCGATAAAGAGCGCACGCTCTTCAACAATAGCCTATAACCCGTAACCTGTAACCCGTAACCCTTACACCGACATCAGTCGGTAGCTCAAATAGCCTGCATATACTAATAACAGTACGGCGCCTCCCCAGCGTTTGAGTTCACGTTCGCGGTTGGTCTTCACCAGCAACCATACCAATATGCTGCCCAGCGCAGCCATCCAGGCATCTACTTCTATTCCCTCGTAAGCCGGCAACGGACGCACCATAGCACTCGTAGCCAGCACGAAGAAGACGTTGAAGATATTCGAACCGATCACGTTACCCAGCGCGATGTCGCAGTTGTGCTTAAAGGCCGCCATCACCGACGTCGCCAATTCCGGCAACGAGGTGCCCAGCGCCACTACCGTCAGACCAATCACAGCTTCCGACACACCGCAGCGCGTAGCGAGATCCACCGCACTCTTGACAATCATTTCACCACCTATCACCAGTCCGGCGATACCCACCAGCATCAGCAGGATAGCCTTGCCGGTACTCATCGGTTGGGTACTTGGTACTTCGTCACTTGGTACTTCATCCGGATGGTCCTTGGCATGGCGGAAGGTGCTATAAAGGAATATGCAGAACAGCAGCAACAGGATAATTCCGCCCATTCGGCTGATACCGCGTCCCTCTTCGCCAAACGGACTCTGCACGGCTACCTCGCCGTACACCAGTATGCCGGCGATGATCGACATCGGGATGTCGAAGTCGCGACTATGCTTCTGTGATACCACGGGATATACCAGCGCCGTCAGACCCAGGATGACGAAGGTATTGATGATATTCGAGCCCAGGATATTGGTGATGGCCAGGTCGGTACTGCCCTCGGCCACCGACACCATATTCACCACGAACTCCGGCATCGACGTACCAAAAGCCACTACGGTCAGACCGATTACCAAATCGCTGATACCGAATCGTTTAGCAATAGATGACGCACCATCGACGAGCCAGTCAGCGCCCTTCACCAGAGCCACAAAACCGACCACGATCAGTACGATCGCCACCCATATACCATATGAAAGCCAGCTTTCAATCATTTTCAAATTTCAAATTTTAAATGTTAGACTCCATTTATACATTAAAAAGGAAGTGCATAATATCACCATCTTGCACCAGGTAGTCCTTGCCCTCGATGCCCAGTTTACCGGCCGCGCGGCATTGCGACTCACCGCCCAGCGCGATATAGTCTTCGTACTTAATCACCTCGGCACGGATGAAGCCGCGCTCAAAGTCGGTATGGATCACGCCGGCACATTGCGGGGCTTTCGAACCGGCCTTGAAAGTCCAGGCACGCACCTCGTCCGAACCCGCCGTGAAGAACGTACGCAGGTTCAGCAAGGCGTAGGCCGACTTGATCAGACGATTGACGCCCGACTCCTGCAGCCCGATCTCCTCCAGAAACATCTGACGCTCCTCGTAGGTCTCCAGTTCGGCTATCTCGCTCTCTATCTTGGCGGCGAGTACGAGCACTTGCGGTTCCTGCATAGCTTTTCCGTCTCCGGAGACTCTCCGGTCATCCTTGACGGCTTCGCGCACGCGCTCTACGTAGGCATTGCCGCTGACGGCACTCGCCTCATCCACGTTGCAGACGTACATGACGGGCTTGTTGGTCAGCAGAAACATCTCGCGGGCACAGAGTTCCTGGTCCTTGTTATCCAGCTCTACGGTGCGCGCATTGCGTCCCTGCGACAGGGCCTCGCGGTATTTCTCCAGCACCTCGAGCGACAGCTTGGCCTGCTTGTCACCACCGGCACGGGCGGCTTTCTCGCATTTCTGAATGCGGCTCTCAACGGTCTCCAGATCCTTGAGTTGCAACTCAGCATCGATGATCTCCTTGTCGCGCACCGGATCTACTGTGCCGTCCACATGCACCACATTATCATCGTCAAAGCAGCGCAGCACATGGATGATAGCATCCGTCTCGCGGATGTTAGCCAGGAACTTATTGCCGAGTCCCTCGCCCTTGCTGGCACCCTTCACCAGTCCTGCGATATCGACGATCTCCACCGTGGTAGGTATCACGCCGCGCTCGGGCTTGCAGAGGTCGCCCAACTTGATGAGTCGCTCATCCGGCACGGTGATCACGCCCACGTTAGGCTCTATCGTGCAGAACGGAAAATTGGCCGACTGCGCCTTGGCGTTACTCAAACAGTTAAAAAGGGTCGATTTGCCCACATTCGGCAAACCCACTATTCCACATTGTAAAGACATCTTTATTTTCTTATTTAATCATTTACACTTTTTTTTCATTTTTTTCATTTCGCTTGAAAAGCGACTGCAAAATTACTGCTTTTTTTTGAGATATGCAATTTTTTCATGCATTTCTCGAATAATTTTGCATAAAGATTTGCATATATGCAGTTTTTTTCGTACCTTTGCGGGCTGATTCATGAGTGCGTACGCGCGCCGAGCGCGTGGGTACGCGACTGGAGGGATGAAAAATGGGATGAAACAGCACAGCAAAAACAGAATAATTTAATAAACTAAAAAATATACACATTATGTCAAAAGTAACTGTTGTTGGCGCAGGCAATGTAGGAGCAACCTGCGCAAATGTATTGGCCGTAAATGAGGTGGCTAACGAAGTATGTCTGATTGATATCAAGGAGGGTTTTGCCGAGGGTAAGGCTATGGATATCATGCAAACGGCTCAGTTGATGGGTTTTGACACCGTTGTTGAGGGTGTGACCAACGACTACAGCAAGACAGCTGGTTCGGACGTTGTGATCATCACTTCGGGTCTGCCCCGTAAGCCGGGTATGACGCGTGAGGAGTTGATCGGCGTGAACGCAGGTATCGTGAAGAGCGTTTGCGACCAGGTGCTGACCTACAGCCCGAATGCTATCCTCGTAGTGGTCAGCAACCCGATGGATACGATGGCTTACCTGACGCTCCACGCTCTGGGTCTGCCGCGTAACCGCGTGATCGGTATGGGTGGTGCTCTGGACAGTGCACGTCTGAAATACTTCCTGAGCCAGGCGCTCAAGTGCAACGCCAACGACGTAGATGGTTTCGTGATTGGTGGCCACGGCGACACGACTATGATTCCTTTGACGAGCTACACGACCTACAAGGGTATCCCCGTTACCGAGTTCCTCTCGAAAGAAGAGCTGGAGAACGTGGTTAAGAGCACGATGGTAGGTGGTGCTACGCTGACCGGTCTGCTCGGAACGAGCGCATGGATGGCTCCGGGTGCTGCAGCTGCTTCGGTAGCTGAGGCTATCATCAAGGACCAGAAGAAGATGATCCCGTGCTCGGCCGCCCTGGAGGGTGAGTATGGCATGAAGGACATTACCATCGGTGTGCCCTGTATCATCGGCCGCAAGGGTATCGAGAAGGTGCTGGAGCTCAAGATCTCGGACGAGGAAATGAAGAAACTCCGCGAGAGCGAGGCAGCCGTTCGCAAGACTACCGCCGTGCTCAAAGAACTGAACGTCCTCTAATGTTGAACAAGGACCGCTTCGCTAAAAGACTAAGGACTAAGGATTGAATACTATCAGCAAAAACATTTTAGTCTATTGTCTTTCAGCGAGAGTAACGAGCGGTCTTTTATCTTTATTCCAAATTTATGGATTTATTTGAAAAATGTGACCATTTCGAGACCCTGAAGAAAGTGCGTCAAATGGGTATCTATCCCTATTTCCACGAACTGGAGTCTCGCCAGGCCCCCATCGTGAAGATGGAGAACCATCGCGTCATCATGTTGGGTAGCAACAACTACCTCGGCTTCACCGAAAACGAGGCAGTTATCAAGGCCGGTCACGAAGCGCTGGATAAGTACGGCACAGGTGTGTCGGGTAGCCGTTTTCTGAACGGTACGCTCGACCTACACCTGCAGCTGGAGCGCGAGATAGCTGCCTTCACGGGCTATGAGGAGTGTATGACCGTCTCCACGGGTTTCCAGACCAACCTCGCTATCATCTCGGCTATCTGCGGCAAGGATGATTATATCCTGAACGACCGCGAGAACCACGCCTCCATCTACGATGCATGCCGACTCAGTTATGCCAAGGTGCTTCGTTATCGCCACTCCGACATGGAGGACCTGGAGCGCCAACTGAAAGCCATACCCGAGACCGCAGGCAAACTGATCATCACCGATGGTGTATTCTCCATGCGCGGCGACATATGCCGTCTGCCGGAGATATGCGCCCTGGCCGAGAAATACAACGCTCGCGTCATGGTGGACGATGCCCACGGCTTCGGTGTGCTGGGTCCCGGTGGACGCGGTACGGCTGCCCATTTCGGCTTGACCGACAAGGTGGACATCACCATGTTGACCTTCTCCAAGTCGCTGGCTAGTATCGGCGGTTGTATGCTGGCATCGCATCGCGTAGCCGACTGGTTGCGCCACGTGAGCCGTCCGTTCATCTTCTCGGCAAGTATCACCCCCTGCTCTGCAGCTACCGCTCTGGAGGCTCTCCATCAGCTCATCCTGGACCCCGAACGTCCGACACGACTGATGAATATCGCCAAGTACTTCCAGAAGCAACTGCTGGCAGCCGACGTGAAGATCATCGAGGCTCCGACGCCTATCGTTCCGATCTTTACCTACAAGACGCTCGATACGCTCTTCTACGGCAAGAAGATGTTCGACGAGGGCGTGTATGTCAACCCCGTGATGGCGCCTGCATGCGTAGAGGGCGAATGCCTGCTGCGCACCACGCTTATGGCTACGCATACCGAACCCGTCATCGACGAGGCTGTAGAGATCATCTCACGCGTACTGAAAGAGGGAGTGCCGTTCTAATAGTCGAAAGTCGATAGTCAAAAGTCGAAAGCATGCGGACGCTCGTAATATCAGGCGGCAGTAGTGGCATCGGCCGGGCAACAACCGAGCTATTTGCCTCTCGCGGATGGCAAGTGTATGAACTCTCGCGCAGCGGAAAAGGCGGCGAGGGTGTCATCCACGTGGACTGTGACGTCTGCTCCGAGGATAGTTGCCGTAAGGCGATCCAGGAGGTGCTCCGTCAGACTGACCATATCGACGTCTTTATCTCCAATGCCGGTTATGGTATATCGGGTGCTATCGAGTTTACCAAGATAGCCGACGCCGAGCACCAGATGGACGTCAACTTCATGGGTGCGGTGCGCCTGACGCAGGCCGTACTGCCCCAGCTGCGCAAGCAACACGGCGGACGCATCATCTACACCTCCAGCGTGGCAGCTACGCTGGCCGTGCCCTACCAGGCTTTCTATTCGGCCAGCAAGGCCGCTATCAACGCAATGGCGCTGGCGCTGCAGAACGAGGTACGAGAGTTTGGCATACGCGTGTCGGTCATGATGCCCGGCGACGTAAGTACCGGTTTTACCGACGCACGCGACAAATCGACGGCCGGTGAGGACATCTACCAGGGTGCTAACAAGGCCATCACCACGATGGAACGCGACGAACGCGGCGGAATGAATCCCATGCAGATGGCCCGACTCTTCTACCATATCGCCACCTGCCGCAACCCGCGGCCGCAGTACGTAGGTGGGTTCTCCTACCGGGTGTTCTGCTTCTTGGACCGCATCCTGCCGAAACGGCTTGTGAACTGGATAGAGTGGAAAGTTTATAGTTGATTAGTTGATGGGTTGATTAGTTGATGGTTAAAAATATTCGTATCATATCTCCTTCCGGGGCAATAGATCCGGAGTATATAAAAGGCGCCACAGAGCGCCTTTTGTCACTTGGTTTTGCGGTAACCGAAGGTCGCCATAGTCGTGGCACCTGCGGACGCTTTGCCGCTACGGATGCCGAACGCCTACAGGATATGAACGAAGCCTTGGCCGACCCCACAGTGGATGCTATCCTCTGTGCCCGCGGAGGCTATGGTCTGCAACGTATCATCGATCGCGTCGACGAGATACGAAAACCCATCATCGGTTTCTCGGATATCACAGAACTCCATCAGTTGGCAGCCATCTATGGCTGTCCGACGCTGCATAGCATCATGTGCAAGCACCTGGCTACCCTGCCCACAGACAGCGACCCGTTCCAGCGAACGATAGAAGCCCTACAGGGCAAGCCGCTCCGTTACGACCTACCGGCGCACAGACTGAACCGCTGCGGAGAGGTAACCGCTTCGCTTATCGGAGGTAACCTGAGCGTATTGTACGGTTTGCAGGGCACACCTTTTGGCCTTCAGCCCTCAGCTTTCAGCCATCAGAAGCCTATCCTTTTGATTGAGGATATTGGCGAGCGTCATTATCATATCGACCGCATGATGAACAACCTCAGGATGAGTGGCGTACTGGCGCAGTTGTCCGGTTTCATTGTAGGGCAGTTCACTGACTGCGATGACGATCCGCTGATGGGAGAAACGGTCTATGAGACCATTGCCCGTTACGCAGCGGAATACGACTATCCGGTAGTGTTCGGTTTTCCGGTCGGACACGAGGAGTATAACCTGCCCGTATGGCTCAATAAAACAGCCACACTAATTGTAGCACCCGATCATGTACAATTCCGTCAGATATAACCGAAAGCGAGGTATGACCAAGCAGGAACGCGTGGTGTTTGCCTGCCTATTCTGTTTCTTGTTGCTGCCCAACCTGGTAGGCACGTTCGTAGCACAAGACCTGCTCACCATCGGTCAGCGTATCATCTATCTGATCACGTCCATCGCCATCTATAGCTTTGGCCTATGCCTGTTCCGTCGCCGCACGTTTCTGTACGTGGCGTCATTGGGTTTTCTGCTGTCGGGCATCGAACTGGTGCACCTGATCATCAATCATGCTACCACCTCGCTGCTGTTCGTTTTCACGATCATCAAGTCGGAGAAAGGCGAGTTTCTGGAACTGTTGTCTACCTACTGGTTCGTACTGGTCATCTTCTTTGTGCTATGGGGCGTGTATTATTTCCTGGCGCATCGCTACGTACAGCAGGAATATATCGCGCCGCTGCGGAAGCGTATGTGGTTGCTGGGCGTGATTGTGCTGTTTCTGACCACATCGGTGGTGTGTCTGACGCTGCGGCCTAAGTTCTGGAATATGTTCAACCTGCGCGGCCAGGATATGCGTACCGCAGCATGGGTAGGAACGGAGAAGGCCTGTCCGGTGAATATGTTTCTGTCGGTCTATCAGATTGTGGATCTGGCACAACGTATTGCCGACCAAAAGGACGAACTGGCCGAGTTCCGTTTTGACGCCCTGTACGAACCATCGCAACCGAAGAAAGTAAAGGACAATCAACCTATCGTACTATTCTTGATCGGCGAGACCTCGCGTTACGACCACTGGCAACTGAACGGCTACGAACGTGAGACGTCGCCCTGCTTGGCAGCACGCGACTCCATGGAGATCGTTTCGTTTGATTCCGTCTTCTCGGTAGCTAACTTGACGACAGTATCCGTGCCGTTTATCCTCTCGCGTGCGACACCGACCGATCGCGAACTATACCTGCACGAAGCATCCGTGGTGGATGCTTTCCACGAGGCAGGTTACCGCACGGCCTGGATTGCCGACCAGAGTTTTAACAATCATTTTCTGATGCGTATCGCCGAGAACTGCGACTACAGCAAGTACGTGACCGATCCCGGTACGGAGACCTTT